>Ga0209092_10004378_pt1 | contig 11823 bp, 9 predicted proteins | sample FraStrMetagenome_FD_187446 | JGI IMG/M metagenome (GOLD analysis project Ga0209092, IMG submission 187446) | Marine eukaryotic phytoplankton communities from Arctic Ocean - Fram Strait ARC3M Metagenome (SPAdes) (version 2) | ecosystem: Environmental > Aquatic > Marine > Oceanic | place: Fram... | reverse complement strand
CTCACAAATTACACTCATCACTCATCACACTCACAACAGAAATTAATCACCGAACCATTACCCAACAACCCTTAACAACAACATTCATTGTGGAAGGGAAGAAATTTTTGGGAATTCAGGGCTGTGTATGTTTTTTAAAATATTGGAATTTGGAGTAGTGTTTGTTCACACTGTCAATCATTTTTGTTTATTTGACGATGTTTGTCGCAAACGATTCATAAGCAACTTTGCCAAATAGTATTTGATGCCCCAATATTGTTTCCAACGAATACATTTATGGTGCCAAATTTTTTTTATTTGACTGTGAGGTTTTATGAAGACATCAACGATCCAATAATCTTGAAGACTACACATTTTATCGACTACAATCTTCTGCTCTTCTTTCAACTTTAAGTTATGATGCCTTTCCGACGAAAGCTTGGTTTCTGTTGAGCACCTTCACTGGTTCGATTCTGCATCGTGAGAAAAAATTTACCATTTTTCTTCATCGCAAGCAAGAAAAAGAATTTCATACCTTGATCGATCGGTGTAGACAAAGAAAAATTCGATTTAGTGTTAGGTGCAGATCTCGCGAACTGGGAAGATAATTTTGCAGTTGTTGCTGATGCTTGATGCACGATATGAAATTTGAAGCTCGCTATAAAATGTATCGTTCGATGTTGTAGCACGTACAGAGAAAAAGTTTTCATTGCATTCAGTGTATTATAATTCTCCTAATTATCTTGAGCAGGTATTATGCACATTTTCAGTTGCAGTGATTAGAGCTTTGGCTAGTCATGAATTCTTGCCCATTGAAGGTTAAATGAGCCATAAGAATTTTTGATGCTGCAGTGTATGATATTACCCAAGATTACGCTGCAAGGGTCTCCATGTTTTTCAACTGCATACTTTAAATTCAATATTAACATTGAAAGAATTATATTTTTATGGACTACAAATACTCGTACAATAAGCAAAAATGCGCACTCTTCGTCGACACAAAGATGCTGTTCTCTACGTAATTACAACAACTAACTAAAGAACATCTCCTTTTACTAGAGTAAAAATACAATTTTAACTTCTTTAGAACATGAACAATCTTTTGAACGTGTAAATCTATAATCTTTGTGGATAAGCTCTTTGAAACGATGTTGAGGTGCTCATATTCTTTTTAATTGATGACGTGATACATTGTGTTAGTTGGTAGGGTGTTGTTGCTGGTGGACATCTTCGCGTTATTCAATATCCTAAAAATATTAATCTACTTTTTATCCTAAAAGTGATTTTGTCATTATCTTCTCTTGTAACAGTTATGAGTTATGAGTTACAAAAAAGAAATTTAGGATGAGAAATGGATGCATTTTGGTGCACGGTGGATGCACGTACGCACAACGCCTTGTTATGCACTTTACATAAAAAAACATTATTTCTCACTTTTTTGAAATTGCTTGTGAAATCTTTATGGATTAACTTCATGGTAGTGTGACTGTAATTTGAAAGACTCATGATTACCTTGTACTTTGTATTCTTGAACCAAAATAAAGCTTCGCATATGCAGATGAATGTTCTATAATTTATATTCATTAACAACTAGATTTCACCGTCTTAGATAAAGTTCTGAATTAAGCTAAAAACATAGGGCAGGTTTGTACACTCCAATATCTGTAGAAAAGAATTTTGTCTCCATGAATGTAAAATAACACTATTAAGATTGTATGTACAGATATTGTTTAGATGAAATACCTCTAGATGACAATCAATAATTGACTACTTTGCATTGAGTTCTTTTGATTCTTCCAAACCCTTTTTCTTTTGTACACATGGAAAACAAGACCTTAAGATCTGTCGTAATTGTTTCCAAAAATAGTAATTATTGACAGTCTCCTGTCTCTGTTTCCGGACACTTATGCCTTCTTCAATAGCCTCGTTCATTTCTGATCTCGACACGCCATAGTCCAATAATATACGTTCTCGGACGTATCGCGGTAACATGAGCTGTTTGTGCGATCTGTACAAAAATAAAATACAGAAAACAATGAAAGATGAACGAATGAAATTGGGAAAATATGGAATATCTCGAGACGATGTCAAGAAATAGTTACCTCGTATATTTCTTTGAATTTTCGTAATCAGCAATCGGAATAGTTTTAGTGCTTACGCAGGTCCATCCCAAACTTAAAGATGGACCATATGCACACGGATTGTCACCCAATACTACTTCATGCTCGTGAACTATAACGCTTGAAAATGAGCATGACCTTCGAGGGCCATGTGATATACTTGCGTTACTATCCATGCTCCCGCAAGTTTTCTCATCCGTACTGCTTACAGTTGTATCAGCGGTATTTGCATTAATATCAAATTCAATCAACTTGTCATCAAACTTTTCTGAGGTATTTATCATGGCGCTGTGGACGAATAGCTCTGGTGCCTGAGGCAATACAGAGATATGGACTGGTAAACTGATTGACGAATCTACTTCTGATGCCATCCCTGTCAAGTTTCAGGATTATAAGAATAACAAAAAGACCTATTCCAGCACGTCCCCATAAATTCACCCAGTTGAATACAACACTCTCTTTATTTCAATCTCTAGTAGTTGCCCTCTTTCATTTATATCTGTCAACGTTGTACATGTATCTCGGCCTTTGTTAGCGTGAGCTCTTTTCAAAGCACACTTCTGCAAAAAATGCTGCTTTATCTATGACCGGTGCGCGTAGAAAGCTACTGTGAAGACCTTTTAACTTGATAAGTAGAAAAAGCGAACCTAACGATTGTGAAATGACCGAACTTTCGAAACAGAAACACAAAATAATCGCCTTCGCAAGCAAAAATCAAAACCAATAATCCTTAGTATCACCGAACTTTGAAATCAAGATCGCAAACAACAGATTTTAACGCAAACAACGGATGGTTTAACTCAATTTCGAACTCAGCAAAAATGATGATTGCTATCAGATCAACTAATAGAGGAATAATGTTGAAGAACGGCGGTCTTCTTGAGTAGGTGGCGACGCTTGATTGACCTCTGCAAATAGGTGCAGATGGATTTGTGCAGATTGTGTTGATTTTGTCGAAATTAACCAGTCCTTATCAGCATGTTATAAATATGTTGAGTGAGATGACTGGAGTGAGAGGACTTTTCTGCCTTTTCGATTGGATTATCCGTGTTTACATTCCGAACTATGCTGGCTCTTCTAATCGGAATTGTCTGGAAAATGGAAAACATGTGTTTATGTTGAGTTCAAAAGATATTTTCCTTACACTCTTACCAACATATAATTAACGCAAAATATATGTTTAAAGATACCTTGAGTTTATATTTACATAAAGAATTATACGAATGTAGCGAGAAGAAAATTAGCGTAATACCTAAAAACTAAATAAAGTACATTGCTAATATTTAGAAGGTTTCTACAAGGCTATTTCCTCTCGAGAACATGGTGCAATTAGTAAATGCATGGTTTGTCGGGTGTCAAGCATGTGATACAGATGTACATGTATTCATAAGTTTTGTACAAGGGGAAAAATCGTAAATTGTTACCGGTAATGCAGTTCAGACTTATGTTCTAAATATGATGTCGGTAATAAGATAGATTACATTTGTATATCGACGTCACTTGTAGAGAGAAACCAACGTAAAGTCATCATTGGAACTGCCGATCATGCGCTAGAGATGATACCTACAGTGAAAATCCTTGATCACAACTGCACAATGAAAAGAAAGGGATTACTTCCACTTCTTACATATTACCACACATGAAGATCGGATCCAGAGAACTTACGAATCGATACGGGGTACTGATGTACTACTCCTGTAAATTCTAAACGGTTTCTTCATGCTCGCTAAAAACGCAACTTCGAGAGAGAACACCAATACATGTACGGACCAGATTTCAAAGGTTCGTTCGCGCCTGCTTGTTGAAGTAGGAACACAAGGAAAAACCGGAGATGAGCACACATTTCTCTAGTTGAAGTTTAGAGTTTCGAGGCTATCATCTAAACCAACAAATGTTTCCCTGGTAAATGGAGGAGTCTGTTCCGATGGAAGAGCAAAAACGTATAGTTTTCCACGGGCGCTTTTTCGATTTGGGGAATCCACGTTAAGCTCTACTTTAAACTACCAATTAACTCAAGTTAATCGCTCATACGACTACAAAATTCCAACATTAGTTTGTAGTGTAAAGTTCGTCATGGCCTGGTTGATGCTGAGGGAGTATTGTTATCATACGAGTCGATACGGCGGGTACTACGATACTACTCCTGTATTCTAAAATGGTTTCTTCATGCTCGCGAAACGCGCGACTTTGAGAGAACACCAATACCCGCTTTTGGAAAAAGAATGGAACAGATTTGAAAGGTACATTCGCGTCTGATTTTTGAAGTATAAACACAGCAAAAAAAGTCAGAGATGAGCACACATTCCTCTAGATTAAGTTTAGAGTTTCGAGGCGCCCATCTAAACCCATTAATGTGTTTCTGTTCAATGGAGGAATCTGTTTCGATGGAAGAGCAAAAACGTATAACTTTCCACGGGCGCTTTTTAAGTTGGAGGAATCTACGTCAAGCTCTACTTTGAACTACCAATTAATTCAAGTCAATCGCTCATACGACTACAAAATTCCAACATTAGTTTGTGGTGTAAAGTTCGTTATGGCCTGGTTGATGCTCGAAGGGAGCATTGTTATCCTAACCTCCTTTAACCTTCTTTTGAATAGTTCCGAAGAAATATGTTTAGGCCTTTTGGGCTTACGCACCGAACAAGCTTCTGCTCCACTGTCTGATGAGGTGGGCGATTTCTGGAAACTTATGATTAACATTGTGAAAAGCTGTAACTATATTGAAAAATGGACGTTAGTACACTGTTGAAAAAATGAATTGATGCTTATGCACCGCACCTAATATTCTTTATCCCGAACAAGAGTAAATTGCGTTTCAAAGTGTGACGAGTACAGCTTTCAGTTTTTGAACACAATGCTTAATATCTCATTCCAATGAATGTGCTTTCATCACACCAAATTTGCCTGGCTATACGCAACATTGGATTGGGAGGGGGGAATCGACAGGTTTGGTGTAGCGATAGCTAAACACAAAGTTGATAGGCGGTGATTAAAATCGGCAACATAAGACGATGCAATACTCAATTTTGGAGTATCGCTAGAAGAAACCTACGAGAGGTTCTAAAGAAGAACAGTTTAAGCCCGCGTCTTACATTTGTCACCACTATCAAACTAACGAGGATAACACGGGAGAGCACATCAAGATACATATCCTGTTTGGTACTGCATTAACCATACTCAAAGTAATTGATTGTTAGATGTCAGTGAACATGGACACCAAATCCAGTATGACAGGACCGGATGACTCATTAGAGCGGAGACGAATAACGTCTGTATTTTTAATTTAGAGAGAATACTAACATTGTACACATGTACCAGTAAATGTGACGTATATTTTAGCTGAGCGCGCTTCGCCATTCTAATTTTAAGTGAAGAAAAATATCGCCAAGAACAAATTTTACCACGGTAAATGGATTTTGAATCCTTTCCACTCGCAGTACTTGTCAAATAAGTCCACTCTTTTGCAAGGGTACTGCATATTTTACAATGGCTCTTCGGGCATTTCGAAACAATCCATCCCTGGGCGGCTTTGGTGATGAGAATAGCGGTGGCATTGTGAGCAGCGGCGATTCGCGTAGCGGCGATGTGCCATCTTCGAAAGCCGACGCCTTCGCACAAATTGTAAAGGTAATATGCCCGATTAGGGCTTTACTACTATATTTTCCTTTTTCATTTCAATTGACACCTTGCAGATAATTATTCATTGATGATTAAAATGCGTCCTTGAAAATTAGGAACTTGTAGATAATGCCGCGGATGCATGTGAAGCGTGTTTGTTTTCCAGCAACCTCGGTTCCAGCAAGAAACCTGATGCCAGTAATTACAAACGTATTCGTGTTCTATTTGAAGAAGTAAGTACAATGACTGCAGGTAGCTGCTCAAAATCTCAGAGTCCGAAAGATTTGTTGAAAGTGACAGTGTCCGATAATGGAATTGGAATGGATCATAGCACGATCATGTCATGCGTCTCGGCATTTTCATCAAGTAAAAGTAACAAAAGGAGGAAGATTTTGCATACGAACAAAGAATTGATTACAGGACAAGTACAAACTACCGGAAGATATGGTATTGGTCTTACACTGTGTTTACTTCACGCACAGAGTCTGGTCAAAAATTCTTATGCCGTGATCACTTCAACTACGAAAAGCTGCACTTCTTGGAGCAAGTTAAAGTATATTGTTGATGATGAAAAAGACGAAATTGTATGCGTCGAAGAAGATTCAATTGAAAAATCAAATTCTGCTAGCAGCGGTACTTTTGTGTGTATGCTCGTTCCTGTAAGTTTACAGATTTTCGCTGAGAGTAGCATGCACCAATCCCTCAAAATTATTCCATTTACTTTACTAAGGGAGGCGAAATAGCACGTCAGTCATGGCCACGCTTAACCGAATACTTTTCCAGATTCCAATTAAACAAAGAATTACATTTCAGCCTCGAAGCGAAGGCTCCTATGCTATCTAAGCTTCCTCTTTACATCCGGCCAATACTTTGTAATCGAAATCATAAAAATTCAAGATATTTGGAAGCACGTAGCAGCTTAAGCGATACCGACGATGACGACAACACCGTGCCAAACATTTGGCATGAAAGAGTCGCTCATGAAAGTTTCAGTAATAATAACGACGACGAGCCCATGGTAATTGATGGTGTGGAAAATGGTAGTGATTTGGAGAGTCGCTCTCAGCGTGAGATAATCATGGAAATGGCACAGTATTACTTAAAATGCCCTATTAAGTTTCAAAACACAGCTCACAGTGTTTTCCCAATCCATCACACGTCCTTTGTTTCTAAGAAAGATCGACCGAGGATAGAGGTTGATTTGGTAGTGTATAATCAGGGTCTGAACGATGCATACTCTTTAAATCAGCGATACGAATCTGACAAATCAATGCCACTTAATTCCTCTTCTTCGCCCTGGAATGGTGAGATAATGCTCGTGAGAATTGTAAATGGGGTACCAATGTTAGATGGAGTCGAAGCCTATTCTTGTGGACTGGTACAAGGTTTGGCATCGATGCGGAATACGTGGAAAGCATTCGGATTAGATATAACCATGGTTAGTGGAAACGATCAAGAAGTAAACATGGAAAATCAACTATCGGCGAAAATCGTTTCTCATGCAAATGCTCCTGTTTACAACATAAAGGATTCCATAGAATTGGCGCAGTATTTGAAAGAGGGCACCCACGATAAATTTTATGTTAAAGGAAAAGAAGGCGGTGGTCTGGGATCAACCGAAAAAAAACTTCCTGCTGGAATCCGAATAGGCAAAATTCTGATCATCGTTCACTTGCGAGCTAATCCCATTGATCTACCGCTACCAACGCTATCGAAGGTAAGCCAATTTATGTTTTCGATGAATCACATTTGCAATTGATGACATTCAATATTGTTTAAAATTTAGGGTCGCTTACCAATGAACGATCCATATATAAAAAGAGCTTTTGAGTTAGGGATTATTTCTTGCTTAAAAAGTCTTCAAAGTTCAAATCCAGACCTGCTTATCAGCAAGCGACAGATGATAATTATCGAGCGCAATTCAAGGTATATTCCTACCCTTTCCAACGCCTTGGCATGTATCATACGTAGAAGTGAAAACGTTGAGATGCGTACGTCTATGGCTGAAACTATTTCTACCTGGGTCAGCAAAAAGAGAGAAGGTGATTTCGATTCAAAACCGAGCGAGGAAATTTACAATAACTTATTCTTCGATATTGAGTCGCGCCTTCATTATAACTATGCCAACAAACCAATGAAGAAATACAAATCCAGGAAGAAAAGAATAGTTCACGGCAACGATGACGATAGCTATACTTCAAAAGTTTTCGACGAGAACTCACTCTTCGACAGTAGTTCCAAGATAGAAGAACAATGCAAGAAACGTTTCAAAAGCCATTTGTTTGGTGAATCATCCAGTGAGAAACACCTTATTGGTCCATCAGAATCAAATGGCTTAGGCGAAGATGAAGAAACATTTGCTTCAACTTCGACGAGTCGTTCAACTGTGAAGCACAGCAAAAAATTCGATGAAAGCGACGTTGATGACGGCAGCGATGACGACTGGTGGTGAATTATACACGATAATAAATTTGTATACCATCCTTGGAAGTAATCTGTAGATGTATAAAGGACAAAAGGAATTCCGTACCGTGACAGGATCGAGAAATTTGAAGAACTTTGATAGTTTTCCTTTCCATCACAACGTTTGTGAGCTAATATAGCTCAATCATGTCAATACGCCAGCTAAACTAGTTTCTTCGTCACATCCGCGCCACGGTGGCAAATCTTCGTATTTCAAGCGGGACAGCCCGCAACATTCCGTAGTAAACGTCCGTCCGACCGCCGTGGTCGACCTTTTCCTTATGCCTTTTCAACTCACGATGGTCTCATATCTACAAATACGTAGTAGTTATCACTTGCGCATTACATTGCTTGTTTCAGAAATATATTGTAGATAATTCACTCATCAGAATTAACATTAATCATGGGAAAAGGTGGAGAAAGAGCTATGGCATCAGCTGACAATAAGGCTATGGAAAAGATTACGTGGGAGGAGGTGAAGAAGCACAGTTCTCCCAGTGACGCTTGGATCGTTCATTCCAATAAGGTCTATGATGTTTCCGATTGGTAAGTTGTATTAGGATTTACTATGGAATGTGCATATAGTGTCGAATATGTGAAGATAGCCCACAAGGTCTTTTGATGAGGTTTACTTTATCTATTTATTTGTCCCATTCGATACCTAATTTCATGCCATACCCCATAAACAATAATTGTTAATCAGGCACGGACATCCGGGTGGAGGAGTTATCTTCACTCATGCAGGAGATGATATGACAGATATTTTCGCCGCATTTCACGCTCCTGGTTCCATGGCCGTTATGAAAAAATTTTACATCGGGGATCTTGTGAAAGAAAGTACCAAGAAGAGCCAGAAACAAATAGAATTTGAACGAGGATATCGTGACTTGCGCAATAAGCTGATTCAGATGGGCATGTTCAAATCGAGCAAATTGTTTTATGCTTATAAGTGTTCATTTAACATGGGGATGTGGGCAACGTCACTGGCTATGGTCGCATTCAGCGATAATGTGTTTATGCACATCGGTTCGGCATTATTGATGGGACTTTTCTGGCAACAGTGCGGTTGGCTGGCTCATGATTTCCTTCATCATCAGGTATTTGCGAAGAGGACTTACGGAGATATTGCTGGAATTTACTGGGGCGATTTGATGCAGGGATATTCAATGCAATGGTGGAAAAACAAGCACAACGGCCATCACGCCGTGCCTAACTTGCACAACTCTTCACCGGAGGCACAGGACGGAGATCCTGACATTGACACGATGCCCCTCTTAGCATGGTCACTGAAACAGGCCCAGAGCCTTAGAAATGCAGATGGAAAGGATTCCGCTTTTGTACGAGTCATGATCAGATGGCAGGCGTTCACGTACTTTCCTATTTTGTTATTAGCTAGGCTTAGCTGGCTGAACGAGAGTTTTAAGACAGCGTTTGGTTTGGGAGGATCGACTGAAAATGCCAAGTTAGAGATGGAACGAAGAGGTCTTCAGTACCCAATGCTAGAGCGTACGGGTATCGTGTTGCACTATGTTTGGGTCTTCGCTCTTTCAAGCGGCTTTGGACGGTTCAGTCTTTTGTACAGCGTTGCTTACTTCCTCATTGCAACTTGCTCGTGTGGACTTTTCCTTGCGTTAGTGTTTGGTCTAGGACACAACGGGATGGCCACTTACGATGCCGACGCCAGACCTGATTTCTGGAAGCTACAGGTAACCACCACTAGGAACATCACTGGAGGACACGGCATTCCTCAGTTCTTTGTTGACTGGCTTTGTGGTGGATTGCAATACCAGGTCGATCATCATCTCTTCCCGATGATGCCCAGGCACAACTTGGCTAAGACGCACAAACTTGTGAGAAGTTTTTGCAAGGAATACGGAGTAAATTACCATGAAGCTGATCTGTTTGACGGAACTGTTGAAGTGTTACAGCACCTGCAGAGTGTTTCTGATGACTTCTTATGCGATATGATAAAGGAATTTCCTGCGATGTAGGGTTTTCCCAGCGAATTAGAAAGCGTAGATAGTAGCGATGTTTTGAGATAAACTAAAATGTAATGCAACTTGATTTTGTTTCGTCCAAAATAGTCATCCGTCTAAGCATGGCCTAAGAAGTAATAGAAGAATCTAACTCTTGGTTTATTGAAATAATCGTGAAGGGAGCAAGTAAGTGTAGTATATCAAATTCGGAAAATGTGGAGTGCTGAGGAGATAACTCTTCGCATTAATATTTTGTTTACTAATTTTTGGAGGAATATCAAGTTATCACCAAAATCACGCTTTTGTTCACGCACTTACCCATCTGCTTGGTTTACAATACTTTTTGAAATAATCTACGGAAATTGCATGTTCAGTCGTAGAACTCATCTCATTCCTTATGGATCCTTTCAGACAGAGAAACGAAAAAAATAGGAACTCCTGAAGCAAACCTCACATTATACTAGAACGCCGAAAAACTTAGGTTCGACAAGTAACTCATTAGATACCCGAACAACTTCATGAAAAATATTTTGGGCACCTTGCGTCATACGAAAATAATCAAAATCAACTCAGACTAAAAAACTAAACCACCCGTTGATGGTGCAATGTGCAGAGATGATTCACTTTTTGGTGTTATCTTCAAAATATTGCCTAGAGATATAGTCCATCTCCTCATCTTCATTCATACCTGCAACCACCCGACGGTCATCCTCTAATTTTTGCTGCTCTATCCTACCAGCTTCTTCATCCCATTTAAGGTTTTCTAAAAACTTTGGAGCTTCCCATCGGCGGCACTTATTCACCAATTCTTCCACAGTGGATGAACCTGTTGCATACAATATACCCGCAGAAAGAAATCCAACACCAGCGAAACTAGCCAAAGTACCCAAGGCAAGCGCTCTAGCAGCAATCATTGGCGCTTGTGCAACAATCTTCTGTTCTGCGGCACTGCCGGCGGTAACTTTTGCACCACCCTGCTGCGACAGTGATCGACGATAACCAAAATAGGTACCAACTAGGAAGGGCAGGGAAGCTAGGCTCATATATTCTGCTGCTCCAACTTGAAATGAGCAACCTAAATGAGACATGTAATCGATGCAAGAAGAGAAGAGGTTTTCAGGCGTTTGATCATTAACGTCGGCCTTTTCTGTTTCATCGTCATTCGCCATAGCTTTCGATATAGTAGTACAAAGAAGCTATGTTGGTCACCTGGCAGCGCACTCAATGATAGAAGGACCGGCCAACACTAAAGATCGCTGGGAGCGAATCCCGTGAAAATGAAGATGTTAAGGATAAATCTCTCAACGAGTAGGGTTCCAGGCAGACGTGGCAGATGTCTGCCACAGTGGCACTGCCACCTGCCACTGGTGTGCTACTCTGCCACTTGAGGGTCGGTTCTGCCATGGTGGCAGAACTATAATTCAGCATATTTCACTCAATAATAGTGTCAATGATACAAATGATTGTAATAATAGCTATGTAGATCTAATGTCCAACGTTCAGTATTTATTTATAGTAATTCTTGCGTTGAAAGTTGAAATACATAAACCGTTAAATTATGATGTTGCTTTCGTAGTAGACGTAGTTCTCGGTAGTCGTAGGCATCGTAGCCGTAGTCATATATATAGAGTATAAGGAAGACTCTTACGTAGTATAGCGTAGTATCA
>Ga0209092_10004376_pt1 | contig 11824 bp, 1 predicted proteins | sample FraStrMetagenome_FD_187446 | JGI IMG/M metagenome (GOLD analysis project Ga0209092, IMG submission 187446) | Marine eukaryotic phytoplankton communities from Arctic Ocean - Fram Strait ARC3M Metagenome (SPAdes) (version 2) | ecosystem: Environmental > Aquatic > Marine > Oceanic | place: Fram... | reverse complement strand
TTCAGCAAGTTGATGCTATTAGTGGTGAGGATTTAGTAATAATAACATATCCTACGTCAAATCTAGCAGGAGTAAATACTGTAGTATCGTTAATAAATGATTGGAAAAACTATGTAGAGTTTAATACAGCAGATGGCAGTATTAGTCCAACTCTTGCAGGATCAAATACGTTAAATGCAGATGAATTTATTAGCAATGCAGGCGAAGCGTTACATTTAAACAGAAATTTTATAGCACAAGAGTTATTATCATATCTACAGAACACTTATACGGATATTACTTTTGACGAGTTACAGATTAAAAATGATGTAAAACACTTTATACGTGGATTTAAACGAGATACAAAATATTCCGGCAACTATGCAACATTACTTTCTGCACAGAGATATGCTAATGCATTTAACGGAAGTGCAACATCAGATTTATTTTATGTAAGAGATAGTACAGGTCTAAGAGATATGACCACAGGAGGCTTATCGGGTGTTCTTAATCCTCCAGGAGTGTTTGAGTTATATCAAAAGCCTACAGGCGGAGCACTTATAAGTTTAGATCCAGGTTGGGGGATAGAAGACTCCCGTACTTGGATTACAAAAAGATCACCTTACATACAAGGTGTAACTAATACAGGAACAGGATGTGTTGGAATAAAAATCGACGGTGCTCTGCATAAAAGCGGTAATAAGTCGATGGTAGCTAACGATTTTACTCAAGTATTAAGTGATGGCATTGGTGTATGGGTAACTAACAATGCTAGAGCAGAACTTGTGTCCATCTTTACATATTATTGTCAAGTTGGTTATTTTGCAGAAAACGGCGGCGTAATACGTGCAGCTAATGGTAACAACTCATACGGAAGATACGGATCAATTGCAGACGGAATTGACGAAACAGAAATACCTCAAGAAGTTGCAATATTTAATAGAAATAATGAAGCAACAGTTGCAGAAGCATTCGCAGGCGGTGCAGGTGACCAATTAATGGCATTTGAATATGCAAATGCAGGAGAAAATTATACATCAGCAACAGGTGCTATTCAAGGCGCAGGAGCAAATGCTAGTGTAGAGTTTACTGATTTTAGAGACGGCGGATTATTTGAAGAAAGATTACTTACTTCAGATGGGTCTAGTAAAGCAGGTGGTGCAGGATATCTAAGACGACAGGGTAATGCTCAAGAAATTGCTGACGCATCAGTTACAATTAAACTTGCAGCTACTGATGTTACACAGTTTGAGTCAGAAATATTAGGTATGCGAATAATAGTTACAGATGGAACAGGCGTAGGACAGTATGGTTACATAGACGGATTTACTTTTGCATCAAAAGAAGCTACAGTTAAAAGAGATAGCGATGATGTTTCAGGATGGGATCACATAATTCCAGGTACTCCTTTAGTTGCAGCATTTGATCTAACTACACGCTATAGAATTGAACCAAGAATAACTGTGCCAGTACCGGCATATAGTTCAACTACTGCTAATTTATTTACAACTAGGTCGTATGTTGATATGGCATTTGGAAATATTACTGAAACATATACTGGCATACAAGGCGGCGGAAACATAATTTGGAGAGATGACACACAGGCTAGAATTGTTGTTAACTCGGTTATTAGTGATATAGCAATACAATTTGATGCAATTCTTTCAGGTAATCCAACTGTTCCGTTTGATATAAAAGGTAGAACGTCAGGAGCAACAGCAACAGTTACAGCAATCAGTGCAAATACTGATTTACTAATTGAAGTTGATGTTGAATCTGGGGGAAATAACTTCCAAGCAAGTGAAGAAATTGATTTGGTTCTTTCGTCTGGATCAGGTGATACGTTTGACGGAGCACCAATAAATGCAGAATTTAGCGTAGTTAGAACCGGGTCAGTATATGGAGTAACTGTAACTAGTGGTGGCGCTGGTTACCAAACTGGCGATAAAATTACTATATTAGGAACAGCAGTAGGCGGAACAACACCTGCTAATGATTTAATAATTACAGTTAGCACAGTTTCGGATGACAGTACAAGCAGTATACTAACATTTACAAGTTCAGGTATTGGCAGAGGAGGAAGATTTGTTTCTTTAACTAGTATAGAAAATGCAAGGTGGAGTGATAGCGGATCAACTTGGAATGAGGTTACACTTCCATTTAACGCTACGATGACAAGTTTAACATCAGGTAACAATAGATTTATTGCAACTGCTAGTGGAGAAGCTAGAGTAGCATCGAGTTTAAACGGAATTAGTTGGAGTGAAAAAGCACTACCAATTTCAGCTGCTTGGTCTGACAGTGTGTATGGTAACGGTAAATTTGTAATTATAGCATCAGACGATGATCAACTTGTTACAAGTACTGACGGTACAACTTGGACTACAAGTGCTATTCCAGAAGATACTGACGGCGGCGTAGATAGTACCACTAGTGTATGGACAAGCATAACTTATGGTAACGGTAAGTATGTTGCTGTATCATCTAGTGATGGCGCAACGGCGTCTAGTAGCGACGGCACAACTTGGACTAGACACGATAGCGCAATAACATTCAATCCAAATTATGTTGCATACGGTAATAATCGATTTGTTGCAGTAGCAGCATCCGACGGCGAAATAGCTTACAGTTTTGATGGTATAACTTGGTATACAAATAGCAATACACTAGCTGATATAACAGGTGTAGCATTTGAACCAACCAATATTAAATACGATAACGGTATATTCTTTGTAGTTGGAACAGTAGGTGGTTTAGCTACAACTGTTGCAGTTACTAGTGAGGATGGTATACAATGGATTGAAAGAACAATGCCATCTTCTAAGACGTGGAGCGCATTAACTTACGGAAATGCAAAATGGTTTATTAAAGCAAGTGCAGCAGATACTGGCGCAGTTGCAATAATTAGCGTTGGTGCTAGAGCTAAAATTAGAGCCAACATTGCTGTAGGATCAGTGAGTGGAATAAGGGTGATTGATCCAGGAAGCGGCTATGACAAAGCAAGTCCGCCAGAGGTGACTATAACAGATCCTAATGTTACAACCGAAGTAGCAACCGAAAGTAGAATAAGCAATGGAGTTCTTGCACAACCTGACTTTATTAATAGAGGAGCAGGCTATCGAAGATCTACAAGTGTAATCACAATTACCGGCGACGGATTTGCTGATGTTGTACCTGTAGGTAATATTATTACAGTATCGGGTATAACTACTGTTCCTGGACCAGGAGTGCAAATTAAGATCACAGGAGTTGTAGATCCTAATGCGTTAGAACCTGGTACGCTTGCAATCTTTAGCGGAGTTACTGTAACAGATTTAGGCGATGACGGTTTAGGTAACGAAACTAAATTAGTACAATTCCAAATATCTCCAAGGCTAGATGTAGAATATGTAGTACCTCACGGTGTCCAAGCTACATTACAAGAAAATTATAGTCAGTGTAGAATTAGTGGACACGATTTCTTAGACATTGGTACTGGAAACTTTACACAAACAAACTATCCTACACTATATGCAGGCGGGGCATTTTTTACTGCTGCACCTGAAAATGAAGTTTATGAAAATAATAGTGGCAGAGTGTATTATGTAAGTACAGACCAGGATGGTAACTTTAGAACAGGTGAATTATTTAGTGTACAGCAAGCAACTGGTATTGTTACTATTAGTGCTGAATTCTTTGACCTAGATGGATTAAGTGAACTAGCATTAGGTGGTGTTAGACTAGGTGGATCAGGAACAGTTGTTAGTGAATTTTCAACAGACGGAACATTTAGTGCAGATTCAAATAATGTTATTCCAACACAGCGAGCTATTGCTACTTTCTTACAAGATAGATTGTCAGTAGGTGGTGAAAGTTTAGAAGTCAATAAGTTACAAGCTGGTAGAGTATTATTAGGCGGAACGCCTGAGAATGAAATTAATACAAACACTGGTCAGTATGTAATGATTCCGGCAGATGTTGTATTTGACGGTCAATTTACAAGTAACGACGGTGAGGGTAATATAACAACTAATCAAACAGGTATATCAGGAACTATTGTAAGTCAGATGTTAATGCTTAAACCCTTTGACGAGTCAATGCAATAAAAAACAAAGAGATCATAATATGATAAATATACATAACGTGCAAGTAGGAATATAAAATGGCAGAATTTAAATTAGGTAGAATTAGATTTGTATGGAAGGGCGATTGGTCCGCAGCAAATGTCTATTACCAAGATGATGTAGTTGCATTCGGCGGCAAAACATATATTTGTGTAACAGGACATAGTAGCGATACAGATTTCTTCACAGACTTAGATATTGTTCCAAGTAAATGGAACTTAGTAAGTGACGGTCAAACTTGGAAAGGTGAATGGACTGTAGACACTGCCTATGTATACAATGACATAGTCAGTTACGGTGCAAGATTATACATTGCTAATACTAATCATACTAGTTCAGCAACTATAGCTGATGCTACAGATGGTTTAGAAGTTGACCTAGCTAAGTGGGACGCATATGCTGAAGGCTTAGACTGGAAGAGCGACTGGACAGTATCAACTAGATATCGTATTAATGATTTTGTAAAATACGGTGGCTCTACATATGTTTGTAACACATTACACGTTTCAACTGCGTCTGCTGCTGATGGCCTAGAAAATGATATCGCAAATTGGGACACATTTAACCAAGGCCTAGAATACAAAGGCGAATGGGCTACTAGCATACGGTACAAATACAATGATCTAGTGCGCTACGGTGCAGGTGTTTGGATTTGTACTACTGCACACACAAGTACAACTGATCTAGGAACAGACGGAGCAAATTGGGCACAATTTGTAGAAGGCTTCCAATACGAAAACGACTGGAGCCCTTTACGTGGATACCAGAATGGAGATGTTGTTCGTTATGGTGGTAACCAGTACATTGCAAAAACGAATCACACAGCAGTTATTCCAGGACCACAAAGCGGCGCAATTACAGGTATTACACAGGATAATCCTGCAAGAGTATTAAGTGCAAATCACGGGTTGCAAGACGGCAGACAAATTATAATTACTGATGTTGTAGGTATGACCGAGATCAACGGGCTTACCCTATATATAGATGTAATTGATTCAAATAACTTTGACTTATACACAGATGCATCAAGAACAACAACATTAAACTCAATAGCCTTTACAACATATGCATCAGCTGGTAAATTTACTTCAGAATCACCAACTCAATGGGATTTATTTACAGAAGGTTTCCGTTTTATTGGAGATTGGAATGAAGATAGTGCTAACCAACATTACAAAGTAGGCGAAGTTGTTCGTTTAGGTGGATTTACTTACGTATGTATACTAGATCACGAAGAAGGCCAACAACCACCAAACGCAGCATATTGGAAATTAATTAATGAAGGAATGCGCTGGAGAGGCGAGTGGATAGATGACGCTGAATATTACGAAGGTGATGTTGTTCGTTATGGTGACAACAGTTACTACTGTACCAAATATCACATATCAGAAGGTGATGATTATTCAACAGAAACTCTATTAGGAGCTGGTGGCGGTGCTGAAGGCTCTCGCCCAGATCTAGCAGATAGTGGACAGTACTGGGCAGTTATTGCGATTGGTTCGGAATCTAGTGTACTTACTACAGCAGGCGACTTAGTTTACTATAGTGGAAGTGCTCCTACAAGATTACCTATCGGCTTAGAAGGTCAAGTTCTTCAAGTTAGTGCAGCAGGTATTCCGGACTGGGAATTCTTACAATCAATCGAAGACATATACTATGTCGCAGAACACGGCGTCGACAGAGCTTTTCCAGAATCTGGTAGCAGTATCGACCGTCCATTTAAAACAATACGCTATGCTTGTGAACAAATTGAGCAAGGCGCAAAAAACCCTAACGCACAATATTTGCTTGAAATGAATAGAATCTTCATTCAAGAAGAAGTTGGATCTTGGATTAACTATCAAATTGCAAACGCAGGTGGCGCCGGCATTTGGAATGGATTTTCATATCCTGAAGATAAATGTAAACGTGACATTGGTTACATTGTTGATAGATTAAAATGGGACATAGGTCACGGCGGTAACTTAAAAACAAGAGCAGCAGCACTATCGTTTGTTAACGGATTTAGTGCGCTCGGCGAACTTTCAGATTCATCAGAAGATAAACCATACGGCGGCGCTGGATTAGCAGCAGAAACAACTCAATCAGTTGCAGCGTACGGTTATATGATAACTGTTATTGATGCAGTTCTTAACAACACAGCACCAGCTACACTTTACCAAAACGTAACTGATGACAGTACAGCAATTGTTGATCAATTTACAAGCGCAACTCTTGTAGCAGAAACAGGTGTTTCTGCTAAAATTACAAGTTTAGTTAAAATAGTTACTGATACAATTACAGCAGGAAATGTTACAGTAACCCCAGCCCGAGATGTTCCCCAAACATTAGTTAAGGTATCTACGGGAGAGCACTACGAAGTTCTACCAATTAGAGTACCGGCTTACTGTGCTATACTAGGAGACGAACTACGTTCAACAAAAATTATTGCACAAGGTGCAACAACACCAGCAACTGATACTCCAAACACTGTTGCAACATTTGATAGAATTGCTGAAGTTGTAAAATCAGTTGTTACCGGAGCAACAGTTACAGCATCTTTAAACAACGTTGAGCCCCAAGACCAAAACTGGCCATATGCAGTAGCTACACAAGCAAATACTGTAGAAAGTTTAGTAGATACAATGAAGTATCAAATTGACTACGGTTTACGCACTATGAGTGCAGGGTATTATACTGATCCTACAGGATACACTGCGGCACTAGAAAATGCTAGAGAGAACATTAAATTAAATATAAAGTTCTTACAAGCAGAAGTGATTGCATACTTAGACACAGAATATCCAACATTAAAATATGGCAAAACTGATAGTCGTCGAGACACTCGATTTATTATTGATTCATTAATTTATGACTTGACATACGGCGGCAACTCAATGGCTGTAATAGCTGGATTATCATACTGGGACGGAGACGACGAAACATATGATCAATTACCGGCTTCTATTAAAACACAATGTATTAATGCTATAAATTATCTAAAAACTACAGCACAGAGTGTTGCTGGAAATACAACTATTGCAAGTCCTAAACAGACAGCAGTACTACAAGTGGTAACAGGTAATGTAGGTAGTATTACTGAAATTGCAAATAACGTAGAAGATATTGTTGACATTATTACTAATGGTCCAGATGCAGTTGGCGACACAACTACACTTGTTAATCCTACACTTGCTAATGGCGTTAATACAACCACAGCATTAATTGCTGCTTCTAATGCACTTATTGCAGCAGAAGACACTGTTATTCAAAATGTTATAGATGATTTAAATGTTGTTGCTTGGCACACTGATTGGGCTGTTGACAGTACATCGTTAACAACAACGCAATTCCGTATATATGTAGGTAAAACTTCTTTAGTTCATACATATGTTAGCGGAGGAACTGTTACTAAAGCAAACGGAACTGTATTAACAATAAGTAATTTTGTATACGATGAGGCAACTGGTTATGCAATAGTAACTACAGGTACTCACGGATTATCAGCAGCTGACATAGTTAATATTAAAGATATTACAGTAAGTTGTAACAGCGGCGGCGGTGCTGAAACTACAGTATTCCCAAGTGCAACTGCAACTGACGGTGTAACAACAAAAGTTAAATACCTTCAAATCAAATGTATAAGAGATATTAGTAAGATACTAGAAGCAGTCAGAGTTGACTTTGCTTTAAACAGTAATTACAGAACACTAAAAGCAGCACACGCATACTTGCGTAAAACTGCTGTTGAAGTTTATACTGGAAACCAAAAGACTATAACTAGAGATGCTATAGCAAATGCACTAACTACTGAAGCAGTAGCAAACGTTGCTGCTGATGCAACAGCAATTACAAGAATAACAGCAAGTGCAAGAATTCTTGACGCAGTGATATTTGGCGCAACCAACGAAGGTAGTGTTTGTGTAACAGATGACCAAAATGCATACTATGCATCATTGCAACTAGAACGTAACAGAGAGTTTATTGTTGCTGAAGTAACTGCTTGGATTGATGTTCAAATTGCTGCGGCATCTGTTGGAGAACTTTGGTATAATTATACATATGATAGTGCATTGTGCTTACGTGATGTAGGCTTGTATATTGATGCATTAAAATATGATTTAATGTGGACTGGAAACTATGCTACAAGATATGTTGCACGTTTCTATAACAACAGTGTAACAGGCTCTCAAGAAGAAGATATGTTCTATCTAAGAGATGCTACTGGTTTAAGAAACTGTACGTTACAAGGCCTCAACGGACAACTACTACCAGAAAACTCCTTTGGTTATAGCAAAGTAAGTGCAGGAGCATATACTTCGCTAGATCCAGGTTGGGGACCAGATGATTTCCGTACTTGGATTATTACACGTTCTCCTTACATTCAAGGTGTAACAACATTTGGTAATGCAGCTACAGGTCAAAAAATTGATGGCGCATTACACAACGGTGGTAATGATTCGTTTGTGTCAAATGACTTTACACAAGTTATTAGTGACGGTATCGGCGCACACATTCTTAATAATGGTAGAGCAGAACTTGTATCTGTGTTTACATATTACTCACACATTGGCTATCTTGCAGAAACAGGCGGCAGAGTACGTGCTACAAACGGTAATAACTCGTATGGTGACTTTGGTTCAATTGCTACTGGAGTTGACCCAGACGAAACACCAGTTACAGCAGTAGTTGATAATCGCACACAGTATAATGCAACTATTGGACAAATTAACACAGACAACGTAGGATTATTAAATGTTGAATTTACCCACGCAGGTAATGACTATACTGAAGCTAAATTTAACATATTTGGTCCAGGGTCTGATGAAATAGTATTAGCAGATGAATTCCGTGACAGTGCATTTAACTATGCTTATATTGACCAAAATGCAGATGCAACTATTCCTCAGGGCGGTAGTGGCTATGTACTAGCAAGCAACGTTGCACAAAGTGGTAGCACTACAGGAATATTCCTTAGTGCAACAGATGGTGCATTAAGTTCAGCATACATTGGTATGAAAGTTTACATTATTGGCGCAGCCGGTATTGGGCAATATGCTATTATTGCAACTTACAATGCAGGTACAAAAGAAGCTACAGTTACAAGAGAAAGCGACGGAGTTGCAGGTTGGGATCACGTTGTTCCAGGCACAGCCATTGTTGCTCCTAATAGTTCATCAACTTATCAAATTGAACCAAGAGTTATAATTAGTGCTCCTACAAACTCAAGCGGCAATATTACAATGCCAGCATCAACTACTTGGTATGATGCAGAATACATTAGAACAGCAGCTCAATACACAGGAGTTGCTACAACTGGCGGCACTGGATCAGGTGCAACATTTGACGTTACACGTAATGGAAGTAAATACTACTTAACTACTAACGCAGCAGGCACCGATTATACACGCTTAGATCAGCTTACAATAGCAGGTACTAGTGTTGGTGGTGCAACTACTGCAAACGACATTACAGTTACTATAACAACAGTTAACAGTGTTACAGGCGCCATTGTAGACTTTGATTTTGCAGGTGTAGGACAATCAGGCAAATTCCTTGCAATAGGAGCTGGCACTAACGGCGCAGTAAGCATAGACGGTGAAACGTGGACAGGAGAAGTTCTTCCTGCAACAGGCGGCGGCAATTGGGCAAGCATTGCAGACGGACTACAAGATGACGGATCAAGTACATTCCAGCCTAGCATAGCAATGGTAATTGCAGACGGAGATAGCACAGTTGCATATAGTGCAGATGCAGATACTTGGTCAACTAGCTCACTTCCTGGAGCATTCAATGCAACAGGAGAAAACACTGTAGCATTTGGACAAATTACAAGTGCAGTTGCAAGATTTGTTGTTATTAGTGATGTAGACCAAGACGTTGCATATTCAGATAACGGTGGTACTAGTTGGAGTGTGCAAAGTACTGCACTTCCTGCAACTGGATTTGGAGAAATGGTATACGGCGCAGGAAAGTTTGTTGCTATTAATAGCGGAACTACTAGTGCAGCATACAGTACAAATGGTACTACTTGGACTGGCGTAACTGCTCCATCAGCATTTGCAGCAGTAACAGACATTGTATGGGGTAACGGTAAGTTTGTGGCACTAGGTGGCACTAACGGTATTATGTATTCCTTAGATGGTATTACTTGGGTTGCTAATGCTCTTACACTTCCATTAACTGCTACAGAACGTAAAATAGCATACGGACAAGGTATGTTTGTTATTACAAGTGATGACACAGATCAAGTTCAATATAGTACAGACGGATTGTACTGGCAAGCATACACATTAAGCGGAGTAGCTACTACTGGCGGATTTAGTGCAATAGCATTTGGTAATCCTGCAAATGAAGGTAAGTTTGTAATGATACTACCGGGAGCAGGAACAGCAGGAAAATACGCTAAGATTAATACTCCTGCAAGAGGCAGAGCAAGTGTAGCTAACGAGCAAGTGTTTGCTATTAGAGTTATAGAGCCGGGGAGTGGTTATGCAACCGCACCGACTATTACAATAACAGATCCTAACAACGTTTACGATGTTGACCTAGTACCACAAATTGGTAACGCTGTTCTAGCAAATCCGACATTTATTAATAGAGGTACTGGATTTACAAGTTCAACAGCAGAAATAGATGCAACACTTTCAAATGGTAATGCAAACTTCCCACAAGCAGGTAGCTTTATTGCTGTAAGAAGACTATTAGAACGCCCAGTAGTTGGCTCAAACATTGAGTTTGCAAGTTTACCTGGAGAGTTCTACAAACTAGTTAATGTTGTAAGTTTCCTAGGAACAAATGATGGTAGTTATACTGGATTCTTACAAGTGTCGCCGAGTATAGCAGTAGACGACAATTTACCAGATGGCGATGCTGTAGAATTACGTATTAGATTCAGTCAAGTACGACTAACAGGACACGATTTCTTAGACATTGGCACAGGAGGGTTTGCTGATACAAACTATCCAGGAACACCACTTAATCAGCCAAGTCAAGTTAAAGAAACTAGTGACTTTAACGGCGGACGAGTATTCTACACTGCTACTGACCAAGACGGTAACTTTAGAGTAGGCGACTTGTTTACAATTGAACAAAGTACTGGTGTTGCAACATTGAACGCTGATGCGTTTAACATTGCAGGCCTACAAGAACTAAGTCTAGGTGAAGTTACACTAGGTGGTAACTCGGCAAGTATTACTGAATTTAGTACAGACCCGTTCTTTACTGCAAATAGTGATACTGTAGTACCAACACAGCGAGCAGTTAAAGCGTACATTGAGTCACAAATTGGTGGCGGTGGTGCTACACTGAATGTAAATAGTGTAACAGCAGGTGATATATTTGTTGGTGGTGATACTATTACAACACTAAGTGGCTCGGCGATAAATATAAAAGCAAACGTGGTATTCAGCGGAACTGTACTTGGACTACCACTAGCATACAACTACTTCTTGAGATAATTTAAATTGGAGATTTAAAAATGGCAAACGGAATATTAGGATCAGCAGATCTTGCAGCAACAACATATACAGCAATTTACCTTGTACCAGTAACTACTTTTAGTGTGGCTACAGTAAGTATCTGTAATAAAAACGCAACTAGCATCACAGTTAGATTAGCTGTGGCAAAAACAGACGCTACTGGCGCATTATTGCCAGCAGCAGATGACTACTTAGAATACGAGACAGAAATACTACCAAACGGTGTACTAGAAAGAACTGGTATAGTAATTGATGCTAGTAGACAAATTTATGCACGTTCAT
>Ga0209092_10004375_pt1 | contig 11825 bp, 4 predicted proteins | sample FraStrMetagenome_FD_187446 | JGI IMG/M metagenome (GOLD analysis project Ga0209092, IMG submission 187446) | Marine eukaryotic phytoplankton communities from Arctic Ocean - Fram Strait ARC3M Metagenome (SPAdes) (version 2) | ecosystem: Environmental > Aquatic > Marine > Oceanic | place: Fram... | reverse complement strand
TTAGGAAAACTTCCAAAAATGTACAGTGATGAAATTGTGCAGAAAGAACTCAAAACAAACGACACAGAGAAACATTCACATGCAATGGTAGGATATGTTGACTCTGACTGGGCTGGAGACACGGCGCCCAGGAAGAGTGTAACTGGAATTGCAATAATGTTTTCTGGAGCTGTCATTGCATAGTAGTAAAAAAGCAAAATACAACGTACGGTAGCTCTAAGTTCAACTGAAGCGGAATTCTCAGCTGTATGCGATGCAGGCAAAACAATCTTGTACTTACGCACTATATTGGATGAATAAGGAATTTCGCAAGATGAAGCATCGGTACTTTACAAAGATAACCTGGGCGCCTTTATGATGGCTAATGCCCAGCAACCGACACGGAGGACACGTCATCTCGAAACTACGACGTTTGCACTCCAGGATTGGGTCTCACGCGACCTGCTTTGCCTTCAATATATCGAATCCGCCAAAAATAGTTCAGATGGAATGACAAAACCTTTAGCCAGGATACTCTTTTACAAACACTTCGATAAGCTAATAGGAAGAATCACTCCATAATATTTTTTGAAAGAACAGAGGGAAAATCAAATAGACGATGGGACGTCAGATACGACATTGAATACAATTAGTTGACATGCCAAAAAACTTACTTTCACTGCGTTTTGAGAAAGTCATTAACATGGGGGGGTGTTGTAGCACATGTCATATGTAGAGATAGAATAGTATAATAACCTATCTCACTTTAGTATAGTTATCTAGTTATTAGACTATATAAACTGCTTAGAGGTTTCGAAAGGAGAAGATATTGATACGTCATGAAAGAGAAGTTTTAAGATTCAAATGTAACGACTTACTTGTTGATTGAACGTAGTTCCAAAAAAAGATCCTAAATAAACAATCCTGCAATTGTTTTTCGAATTTTTCAAGCCTAATTAACGGTTTTATAGTTAGCTAAATTAGATTCACATGGAGTTTTTAAAATAAAGCTAATTATTTATTACGAAGGATAAATATGAAATTAATATTAGGGAAATGTCAACATCAGGTTTTCATGCTCGAAAACTAGCGAAGATTAGGATGGTCAGTCACACGAAATTTTGGTGATTCATCTGATGGCATCTGCTTCTGCCTTTGGGGTTTTCTTTGTCCTTCATGTTTTGCAACTTTAGGATTTTTGTGGAGTATAATATAATACCGTACTATACTATTGATTGCAATCCAATATTTTATGGACACAACGGGGTATAATATCACAGTTTGATTCCGTGCAGGTTTGAATCATTGTCAGACATTAGGTTTGTACTACACTGCACGATTAAGCTACGATTGATTTGTGTCCCATAACTTTTCATATTTTAATTTTGATATGCACATGCAATTGGCTTCTAAGTAATCAATCTTCTAGATAAAAAAACCCCTCCCGAGGAGAAACAACCAATCAACTGGACAAGCTCACGACCCAGACAGCAGAGGAACAATCTCCATCGACAAACGCACATTTGCACATTTGTTTCGATCATTTCAGCTTCCTGGGTACCTTTACGAACGACTTTATCAGTCATATTGGTGTATCATGGAAAATCCGTTTGCCCGTAAACTACCCAAACGAAATCGTCGCAAGAAAAAACAATTGTCCTCATCTCAAACAAACAAAAAGTCTCTCTCGTCGTCTTCTTCGGTAGACTCTTCCTTGCTCTCGAAGAATGCTTCGAATGAAAACTCAGAAACGTATGAAGAACCGTGGAAAAAGGATCAAAAAAATGTCATCACGCAAAGCTTATCTGAGGATGCCATAGAAGATGGATATGAATCAGATCATGTGCCGTCTTTACCCCAACGATGTGCACTATCGCTCAATCTGAATTTCCATCCAGATCGACTTCGAAGATCACGGAAGCTTCTATTTCATTCCGAAAATAGTCAAATGCACAATCTACCCAAGACAGCTCCATCTTCGCCTGAATCAGAATCAGAATCAGGCGATGGCATTCCATTTCTTCCTACACCATCGCCACAATCAGCCTCCACTAGTGCCTATTCCTACACGCCATCGTCGTCAGCATCATCATCGTCTAAATCGCCATCCTCCTATCGGCATTATCATCATGACACTAACAACATTCATCAATTTGACAAAATCTCTCCTTCTTCTCTTCCTCCCAGCGCCGTTTCAGGTCTCAAATACTCTCTTCGATCTATGATTGGAGATGGAACACATCAACCCAATGGACCCACCATTATGCAACGGCGATCTTTGAAACCAAACCAAGTCCACATCAATCTCTCCCATTGGAGTTGCCACGGCTTACGTCCCTACATGGAAGATCGCTATATAGTAGAAGGTCTGTCGGAACATCAAACTTGTGTTGGTGTCTTTGATGGACATGGTGGACAGGAAGCAAGTCAATTCTGTTGCGATCATTTCTATCACTATTTTCAATATAGTCAATTGCATCTTGGGAATCATACCGGCGAGGAGAATACAATACCCACATCCTTCCATCAAACCTTTCAAAACATGGATAGAGATATCGTTCGAAGTGGATATACAGATGGGACGACAGCATGTGTATGTTTGATTGAAAACTATTCCAAGATTTATTGTGCCAACGCTGGTGATTCCAGAGCGATTGTGATACGGAGAGACGGGAGTGTGGCATGTCTATCACGGGATCATAAACCAGGCGTTCCCGATGAGTCACAACGGATTACTGAATTGGGTGGACGTATTGTCTACTTTGGAAGATGGAGAGTGGAAGGTGTTTTGGCCGTGTCACGAAGTTTGGGAGATTCTGCGTTAAAGCCTTATATTTCGGCAGAGCCAGAAGTCTGTGAATATACTATTGGTATGTTATGTTATCATGATTGTGTTTTGTTGATTTGATATTGAATATGTTTCTAGACTCACTTACATTGATTTCTTCCTATCATCACTGGGTGCAGGGGAGGAGGATTTATTATTAGTCACAGCTACAGATGGAATATGGGATGTTATGAGCAATTTAAAAGTTGCGGATATACTGTTAAATGAGGTTATCTATTCCATACAACTCAGTAATGATGATGTATACGAAATGGATCCAGAACAACTCAAGTCGGCAGCTCAGAAATTATGTGCTATAGCAGGGTGAGTTACTAATATATTTATGGACATGGAATATTTCTCTCTATCATAAAATCTAGAAAGGCTCTTACTAAACTATTTTGATTGCCTTACCGTATATCTCGACAGGTCTTATGGATCCACAGATAACTTATCGGCCATAATAGTGGATTTGAAAGCAAATTCATATAGATGAAAGGATTTGGAAATTATCTTGACAAAAATTTTGTAACACAACAAACAAGTAAACTCATCATTAATTGCTCTTTGTTCTGTCTATCTCTTAATCTATATACATAAATATAAAATATAAGTTGTTAAAAACAGCATTCTACAATGTGTCATTTGATAATTAAGTCGTTCATAGGATCATCATTGTTGAAAAAGAAATATGTTTTTAGAACGATCGTCATGCAATGACAAGTAGATTTTGTCTCTCGCCTAGTTTCTAACTTCTTCATTGACAACATGAGATTGTTTTCTTAAAATAACTATTCCTGAGTATAATTAGTAAATATTATGTATCATTATTACTTGAACTTTTCATTCCACTTTTTATAACTCCAAAAAGTCATCCACCCATCTGACAAACATATTGACTATTTATTCTCCGAAGCATCAGTAGAATCATTCTTGGGCTGGTATCGGTATTCCTCTTGAACACGATATAATTCTGTCAATTTCCAATTTCGTTTCCTTTTTAATTCCCGATCACAACATCGTTTATAATGAGCAATCACCGAACGACAAGGTTCCAATGGATCTCTCTCGGGTGTTTTTTCTTGTTTCTCCGAAGAAGAAGATGATGATGTTGATGTTGATGAAAGTTGATAATGCAAATCGTGGTCATTCTTCCCTTCCAGTTCTCGATGCTTGGGTGTGGCTTTTTCGATGAGGCATTGGAAGAGGGCCTGTGTTTTCTTTTCACATCCGATTGGTTCGACTGGAAAATAGTCAGGCAGATGGATGGGTCCTGGTGGGAGAGTGGGTTCCCCTTGGATCATGTCTCGGATTCGATCAAGCACCATTTTGAGTTAATGATAAATCTGATTTGAGTGTTTTCGAACTAAGACTGCTGTATTGTTGTTATTGCGCCAAAATAGTAAGCACGGAGGATGAGGTTTTTCTTATTTATGAAAAATAGGATTGATCTGATTCATCACTCATCATTCGTCTCTCAGCAATTGCAATTAATTAATAACCCTATAGTAGTAGCAGTACATACTTAAGGTAAGGCTCTCAGCAGCAGTAGTGATGAAAAAGTAACTACTGTATATAACGTATATATTGTTTTCATCTAGAACGTAGAACTCGATTGAACATTGCGTAAAAACTGCACCTACCACACATTCAGATCCTACATCGTATATAATTCCTTAATGCGTTCATGTGATTTTAAGGCAAAAAATGAGATCATAAGTTGAATTACGTATTGCAATCTTTGTTGACACAATTCCTTCACACTACTAATATTCTCTGATACATCTTGTTTTTATCATCAACCCACTAACATTGTGATGATAGTCAGACCATGTCTTACTTGCTTGAGTGCTTTGGTTATTTCCTGGCTCTCAGCTATCACTATCCATTCCTTTCCAATCCATTCTCAAACCACAACACCCTTCACAAAATCTACCACAAAATTACACCTCTTTGACAAACTCTCCTTTTCCAAACCAATGAGTGCTTTCCAAAAGCCCACAACCAAAACCCCAATTCAAATCCAGACCGTCAATCCAACCAAATCCGATCTCATGGATGTAGCCTCGCTTCGAAACAATTGTACATCCCCTCTTCAAATGATTGAAAATCAACTACGTCAAAAACAATTAAAATCGCAAATCCCTAAAAGTCAATCTATTTTCAATGGGATGAAAATCGGGATCATCGTCGGAGGAGCAATTGCATCTATCACTTTTTTGAATAATGATGGAGGAACTTCGCTATCCGAAGCTTTCCAAACCTTTCTAGTTGTCACATTGGCCGTTGGGGGAATGTTGTCTATTAATAACCTTTCAGGTAAAAATGTCTTTGTATATACTGAAAAAGAAGCTATTAATAGATTGACAGTTGATAATGTTCCCTTTTTGAAATCTGGTGATGATTTGGGTTTTTGTGTACGTCTATCCTCCTCCTCCAAATCCACCAATAATGAAAGATACAGTGGTACCAATGGAGCAGTGGCCTGTATGGATGGACAACTTCGTAATACTTCTCCGGATTACATTTCCAAATATCCCTTCGCTTCTTCCAAACAATATGGGAGACTTCCTTCTCATTTTCATTTAAAAAATATGCTGGTGGATGACCAAATGCGTCGTCAGGGAATCGCATATCAGTTGTTAGACCATGTAGAAAAATATGTGAAACAAAATACAGATGCTGATTTATTAACCTTGGAAGTGGAAGATTCCAATACTGGTGCTATTTCCCTCTATGAAAAATTTGGTTTTGTAGAAGGGGACACTATGGGTGCTGATCGGGATTATGGAAGTAGGTTTTATGTTACCGGTAGAACATTCATGATTAAAAAAATATAGAATCCATGCAATATCCTAGGCATATTCATAAAATAAATTCCTAAGAATGAAACTTTCGCTAAGATTGCACCAAACCATAAACAAACAATTCAAGGTCTTTTTACAGAAATTATCTTTTCATTTTCTCAGCAAATATTATAGCATCGAAATAGAGTGAAATAATGCAATTATCTCAATAAAGGTAATGCAAATAGGATTCCATGATAACTAAATTTATACGTTTACTATGTGAAACAACAAGCCAAATATGTTTTCAAGAAAAGAAATTTCATAAATTTAGGTTTGGACTTTATTTTAAATATACAAAGGTTAATGGATCTTTCCATTTATAGCTGTAATTCCTGTTTTTCATGACTCCGAATTAAGACGAAGTAGGATTCAGATCACAAACATACCCTCATCATGCCTCTACAACAGTGATTCTTCCTTTTTGATGACGATTTGAAAAATTATCATTTCTCATGCATTTGTAATGATACTCACCAACCGCGGGAGCAAATATATTTCCGAAAAAACTTGCATCAGCATTATTTAGCTGATTATTGAGCTGGTTATTAAATTCTCTATCACATTCAGCACTGGTCTTGCATTGATAATACCCGCTTGTAGCCATACTAAGAGCTAGATTGAAAGCCGCATTTTCCTCATCTCCTTTTTCATGACTCGACCAAATCCAATCAGCATTGTGAAAGAGAGTTTGATTGTGGACTGGTGCAGGAAAATTGCCTTTGAAGTTGAGAAGTTGGACTAAATTGTTCCTATCGGTACCACCACGACCTTCACCTGCATCACCAGTCTGTCCATCACCTCCTGGATTACCATTATTGTGAGTGTTTGATCCAGCCCATTGAACATGAATAGCATCTCCTTCTGGAATGGTTAGTCGGTTAGGTACAAAGTCATATTCGACTGCTGGGTAAGTCTGTACAATGTTTCCACGTTTTCCCCGCACGACTAGGTTATGAATGGTGAGGCTATCGGAAATTTCAGCCGGACGTTGAAGAAGCTTAAATATATGACTGCGATCTTCAAATGTAACCTTCACTGGTGCTTGAGCCACAGTAACACCATCTGTTCCATCAGTATATATAATGTTGTTACTATTTGTAATCTCTTCTTCGTTGGAAGATACAATGTAACGAATTCGCATGACGCATTTTTTGTCTTCTTCATGATTGGGCAAAGTCCACATGAATCTTGGTGTATCTCTTTCTCCGTCAACATTACCCAAATACCCATCTCTTGTATTTGGAGCTTGAAGGCACTCTACATCATCTGGAAGTGCAATGCAAGTTTTTTCCGACAATTCATCAGCTGCGACATCTTCCCAACTCATAGGTCTACCCCAAACATATGTTTTTAAGCTACCATTGAGAGCTAAGCAGTTGGCTTCATTTGAGATATCATCACGAATGTCACCAACTTTGTAAAATCCAAGCCAATCTCCGCCATTGTCTTCACAATCTGCTTCATTTGTATAAATCGATTTATGAATCCTGTTCTCCCTTGCATCATCATAGTATTCAACGCACTCGAAATATTGTTTCTGATTTAGATTCTTGATTTCATTGCTACAGGTATTTTCAGAATCATCCGAAAAATAAGCAATATCTACCCAAGGTGTGATGGAATCATAAGGCCAGTTATTTCTTTCGTTCAAACATTCCATACCATATCTGGTACCCATTTCATCTTGACATCTATCATAAAATTCCCATGATTCATGAAGACCATGATCTCTGTTAGTACTGACAGATCTGCGATTATTTTTATCATTCTGAGTTGCTCGTTTCAAAGCTCTACGTTTATTACCGCTCTTGCTCTTCCCCATGAAAGTATTTAGAAGAGTTTGAAAAATATTACAATCCTCATCGTTATCAACTTGAGGAGGTGGTTGGGTGATAAATTGTGCTTCCTCTTCATCATCGTCATCCTCTACTGGTTCTGTTTGATTATTTTCAAGTGAGTCTAAATATTCTTCCACAATCGAGTCAATCTGATATTGATGAAGATTATCATCGTTCAAAATTTTATTTGCATCATCGGTATTGTATAACTCATCATCTATATCCATCTCCATTGCGAACTTAGAAGCTTCTGATAGTCTAACGGCAGGTGCAATGCTATCAGCAAGGTAGACGTTTTGCCTCCAGGGCCCTCCACACTTTCTTCCAGACCCATCTCGGCAATTCATGTAGCATTCGTCCAAAGGAGCTTCTCCATATTTTCCAAAATCATTGTCGCACCAGCATTCACTTGTAAACTGAGTTCCAGCATACAAGTATCCTCTCGCTTTGCATGAGTCTAAGCAATGCTGAGCACTATTATCGACGTTACGTGGGATATTAGGAGCACGGTGCGCCAGATCTCGGTGGCGGTTGTCAACGTAGCATCGACCCTGTGGATCAAACAAATCATCGGGGTCTATTCCATAGTCCATTTTATTGGTTCTTTTACCATTTCGAATAGTGAACGAGTCCGAAGGAGGTACACCAGAAGCATCATCACTTTGACAATATGATTGAATAACAATTTCGCAGTTATGAATTTTATCGCCATCTTCATCGTAACCACATCCAACAAGGTTGGTCCATTCAACTGTCAAGATTGAGTCTCCGCCACTACCATCAGACCCACTTTGAAAGTATTTCATGGAATATTGACCAGCTTCATTACTGAAGGCGTCACTGGTCTTATCTCCAACATTATATCCACCCCTGCGGTTATTCTTTGAGTAGAAAAGTCTTTCGTCGTTGGCATTCTGAGCGGATTTTTCATTGAGCCGATTGTTTGACCCTCTCGGAGAATGAAGGTAAACGCTACCTTCTGCTAGTGCTACAAGAAGAAGGGTTGAAATGAATTTCATGATTTCTTAGTTTGGATTAATCTTTCAAGTTAACCAAAGATCTAATTTTGTGTGCTTACATTTGAATTGTGAAAAGTCAAGTTGAATCGGGACTAGATTCGTACGAGTTCTAAATATTCGTCACGTGTATCATTGATATGATCTACGTAACAGCAGAAGCTTTACATTAAAAATAATGAAAAACTGCTAACGGACGTATATGAATATGCTTACCATACGATTTTCTTTGTAAGGTACCGTACGGGACGGTATGTATTCTAAATAACAAGACAGAAGAGATTGTGACTTATCCATAGGTCATTCTTCTTAGTCTTAAGGAATCCATTTAAGTACTATACCCAGAGACGTAAGCTCAGATTCAAGACAAAGGAAATAAATGGCTCTCCCAAGACGCTTTTAAAAACAGCCTTGTTTGATGGTGTATAATCACTGAATTGGCAAGGTGATAGTACAATTTCTTCGACAAATCTATATTCACGAGCTGAAAACAACTTATACTATTCAAAATAATGGAAGGACATTGATTGATAAATATTTGATAAAAAAAGATTGACAAAAGGGATAATTTTAGAAGTGAAAAAATGAGATATAAACGTTTAACGCCTCGTAAAATAATGAATTGGAAAATTTCCCAAAAAAATAGTAAGTTAGATTTCATTGTAATAAAGGTCAACAAATATAAGAAAATGAAAATACTTCCTGTTTTTGGATACACAAGATCGATTATAAAATTTTGGTTTTGATGCAATAGCTCCAAAAATACTTTGTATGAATCTACATTGAAATGATATACCTTTACGGATAGGAAATATACATAAAAGCTTCTCCGAAGTGGATAAGTATACGTCTTCTCGAAGAAAATTACTAAACTCTATGAAACTAAAAAGAGAGTAGAATGAGGGCAGTTTTGCATGGATAGTAGCATTCTTGTTTGATGTAATGCCAATTTATTTTTTAGACTGATGAATAGATATTACGGTACATAAAAGCAAAACAAGTTTTCCTCTAGTAACTTTAATGTAAAGATGACTCCTGATTTTCTTGTCCCGAGTGTTGAATAAAATAGCAAACTTGTCTTGTTTCGTAAAGCAAGATCATTTAATTTACGGAATCAATCTCAAAGAAGTATGACCAAGTTCAATCGGTGCGAAAGGAAGTTTAAATACATTAGACACTATCTTGGAATGTAGAAAATCCCCCCCAAAAATTAAACGTGAGTACTGTCTTCTTTAGTTCCAGATTGCAAGTTTTAGATGAACATGTCCTACTGATTCAATTCACTCTTGAAAGCTAATCTCATGCATTCAACAAGATAATACCAGTCATTTAGTCTAATAGATACTCCTGAAAAGGATGTGCGATCGTCTTGTTTGATCCTAGTACAGAAAGGCTATTTTGAGACTTTCCATGAAAGAAGATAAAGTTGAAGTTCTTTGCTCTAATACAGACACAAAAAACAATTTTTTGAAGTGGGACTGATGATACGTCATCGGCAATTGTTCAATTAATGAGCTACAATTAATTTAGTCGCTGTTACTGTAGACGAGTAAAATGTCATAGAAACATGACTACGTTACAATCAAAAGGAGGAATGCTGTGTTGTTTACCGTAGAGCGTGTGAGAGTATTTATTTCAAGACATCTTACAGGCGTATAGGAGTAGATATTATAACTTATGAAGCCTAATGAATTTCGCGAATTATGTAACCTAGGTCTTGGATTGAAAAAGACCCTTCATGCATTTTATAGCCTCTCTTGCAGTATTTTCAATGTCCATACCTAAAGTTTTAAGTAACTCTATTCGTAGTAGATTTCACAAGATAAATGCAACGGGAATATTTATTCACCTCAACATGTTCACTGTTGGTAGACAATCCTACGGTAATAACCGCAGAGTCATGGTAGAGAGGATACTTTTGTTACAAGTAGATCAATATTATTATGAAAACCTTTTACCAAATATCTTTTCTCATAATTTGAAAAAAATATTTGTTGTGAACAAACCCATTTAGCTAATATTCAACAAAACATGAAAATTCAGCACGCATCGTTTCTGGCTCTGTGCCTTAGCACCGCCACTGCTGATATGTACCTTCAGTTTCCTGGTGGAGGAAATAATCGTCTCAATGAACCCAACAGGGCTCGTCGAAACAACAATCGACTTTTCGATAGTCAAAACAATAATCGATTTGGGCACAATCAGGCTGGATTATATTTCTTGACCGAATCCGTGATTGACATGCAATGGACTGTTCAGCATTCTTGTGGGCCAGATTCGAACGTGAATTGCGATGTTATCTTGCAATATGCTTGTGAAGACCAGCTAAGGGATGGGCAGGTCACAAACACAATCCCTGTTAGAGATAGCGATTGTGCCGGTGATGATTGTAACTCCGACTTCAAATATGGAATGCATGAAAACCTTGAATATTACCAACATTGCTCTTTAAGGGAAAGGAACAAGGGTTTATTCCCAGCTGATAGGAATATTAGAGGAAACAATGCAAGGTATACCAGGCAAGAAGAGAGAGGTACCAGGTACGGATATGAATGTAATGAAGAACGTGACTATTATCCGTATTGGCATCCTACCATTTGGAAGGATATAGCTGTTTTCACGGATGACACTGATAGGTGCCAATATTATCAAGAAGAGTCTGAGAATGTAAAGGGAAGGTGGTATTGTCAAGTAAGTGACGAGTTTTTGGACGCCAACTATAACCCATGGAGCGGATCTTCCATCATTCCCATCAACGAAGAAGACTGTAATGCTCTTGAGGGAGGAACTTGGGTGCAAAGTGATCCACATCAATATCCCAATGGAGAAGCTGTGGAAGCTCCAGTTTGCGAAGAAGCTCCTTATCAACGTGATAACCACCATGGAAATGGAGACGATCGAACTTTTGTTGGGTATAAATGGAAGGTTCCAGAGCACCTGGTTCATTCTAGTTGCGCAGTTAGGATTAGGTACAACATCACAAATTCAGATTTTGAAGGTTGGAGTACAACTAAAGAATCTAAAGCAATCAACGATAGATTGGACGATTATCCAAATACTTATAATGGAAAATGCTATGGACTTGGAGAAGGCGAAAATAAATTTGGGATAGTTTCTGGAATCAGATTTGACGATATTTCTAACTTTGATATTGACACTGCATTGGAAATTAAACCGAGAAGTGATGGTCGTATCAAGCTTACCCGTGAGTCTATTGATTCAGACATTTGGAGGGTTACAACTTCAACAAGAGGCGGTTTCCAAAGTGTTGGTTGGATCAGTGATGATCTTGGATATAAGAAAGTGAAACTTAGCT
>Ga0209092_10004374_pt1 | contig 11825 bp, 19 predicted proteins | sample FraStrMetagenome_FD_187446 | JGI IMG/M metagenome (GOLD analysis project Ga0209092, IMG submission 187446) | Marine eukaryotic phytoplankton communities from Arctic Ocean - Fram Strait ARC3M Metagenome (SPAdes) (version 2) | ecosystem: Environmental > Aquatic > Marine > Oceanic | place: Fram... | reverse complement strand
TGAAGTAAAAAAAGTTAAATTAATTATTTTTACTTCACACATAATGTTCTCTAAAAAAAGCATTGTTTATTTTACCACTTTCTTGATATTGGCTTTCACTTTTGTTAAGCCAGTAATTGCCGATGACGACGATGACGATAATATTCTTGGCGAGATTGTTGTTGATCTAATGGCCGGTGCCTTTGTAGCCGTATGCGAGACATCCGCCACCTGTAGTTATTTTATGAATATATTAGCAGTGTTCTTTATGATTATATCAATCATTGTATCAATGGACCGGGTTCAACAATGGACGAATGGGGTACCTCGAGAAACGCCAGACGAGCTGGCACAGCATATATGGGTTATCGACTTATGAGTCGTCATTAGATTTGTATATATTTGAATATATTTGAATATATTTGAATATATTTGTATTAATTTATTTTTTTTTATTAAATTGAATTAGAGAAGTGGTTATTATATTATATATTATTAACAATGGCTCTAGGAAGAATTAATAAAGAATTTGAAGACTTAACGGCTGACCCGCTTATTAATGTTACAGCTGGTCCTACGGGAGAAGACTTATTTCATTGGTCAGCCACTATAAGTGGTCCTGAAAATACACCATATCATGGGGGATTATTCTTTTTGGATATTCAGTTCCCGGTTGACTACCCGTTTAAACCACCAAAAGTTAAATTTGTTACCAAAATTTATCACTGTAACATTAATAGTAATGGGGGGATTTGTTTGGATATTTTGAAAGACCAGTGGAGTCCAGCACTTACACTTAGTAAAGTGCTGTTGTCTATTTGTTCTCTGCTTGATGAACCAAATCCAGACGACCCTTTGGTCCCAGATGCTGCTGATTTATATCAAAATGATAGAGAAAAATATAACAGAGTCGCTGCTGTCTGGGTATTACAATACGCGAGTGGTGAATATTAAATAATTATAAATTAATTCCTTTCCAAGAATCGTCAATTGATACTTCTTCAAAATGTCCCATTGGGAATTCATCTCTTAGGGTTGTATTTTTATTAAAAACTTTTTTAACAGCGTTGCATATGCTAGAATGGGAACATATCAAAAATGTGTTATCTGTATTTTTATATTTTTTACATAATCTATAAATAAAAGAGAACACACGATTTTGTATGTCTTGGTCTGTCGGGTTTAATTTTATATTTGATACAAACCATTTACTTTTGTAGTCTTTGTTAATTATATCAGTCGCATAATTCCAAGATTCTTTTAAGTCAATGGTACTATTTCTATAATTATGATAATTAAAATAGGGAGACATGCATCTTTCATAAAATACATTTTCTGTATTTACTTTCTTGTTGTATTTCAAACAATAAGGGTATATTGTTTGTAATGTTCTTAAAAACGGTGAACAATATATATAATCTATATCACTTGGAAGGCTTTCTTTTAAAATATCAGCTTGTTCTAACCCTTCTACAGTTAAAGGTGTTAAATAAGTTGGTGATTTATATCGTTCTGCGTGACGTAGTATTATTATTTTCATTGATTCAATTATAATAAATTACCTTTAATATAATTGGATTTGGTTGTTTTATTTTTTTTTATTTTTCATAAATACAGCACAGCATCCCGTCGCGACTTCCACGATACTGTTTATATCTAATTCCCCTTGACTTGCTAGAACTATCAATTCGATTGTATCTCCGAGAATGTCTTCGTCGATCATATCCAATAATAATTTTTCTTTATCGTCTGTAATTGGAGCATCTACAACTACTTGGCGCACTAATTTTGTTGCTAGTGTTTTTTGTTCTGTTCCTTTCAACTTTGTAGCTTCAACAACTTCCATTGCGAATCTCAAAATCGTCATAATTGTTTTAGTGTTTACCTCTTTTCCAGTAATTTTTTCATTTAATTTGGCTAAAGCTTCTATAAATACCGCATTATCACTCATTTATTTAATGTACTATTTTTTTTTTAACAGTTTCTTTTTATGCGTCTCTCATTTCTACATCTCCGTCTGAATCATATTTGGTTTCTCCCTGGTTGATTTCGGGAGACGTATTTAATACCAATTGTCCTCCTTGATTGCTCACGCTGTTTAATACAAAAACATTTCTTACATGATTGCTTTCAAAATATTCGTGAATTGCCTCTGTTCCTCTAAAACCTTTTCCTGCCTGTGCGTCCAATAGCATGATCTCACCGGCGGGATCCCTCCCCAATACTATGCAATGCTTTGTTCCGTCCTCGCGTTCAATACCAGCAACAGTTGCATAGTCAGCTGGTATTTCTGAGAAAAAGCCTTCTATTATTGGGATGAAATCTTCTTCTGGATTATTTACAGCTTGTTTTAATTCTTTATAATTTACTGCTGGAAAAGTAAAAGTAAACCCGGGATAACCATTTGTAAAACCTTGAATTATACCTTCTGCTGAAAACCCTGAACCGTGTGTTTGTGCTAATACACGCGCTTGATCTAAAGGCATACCTAATAATGTAAATACACATGGACAACAATCATTCTGATAAGCGTGTGGGTTTTTCCACATGTCTATCATTGCTTTTGTCAGCTTTCTAATAAAACCACCCCTTTGTTTTTTTCTTGTTTTCATTTATATAATTACTAAATATTATTTCCCGATAAATCTTGGGTAGATTCATCGTCCGATACATCTATTATTGATTCCGCTTCAGTTGTATTTTCTTCTACTTCATCGTCTTCGGGCGGAGGCGGTATAGACACCGATGTTTCATTTATGGTTAATTCCACATTGTTGTTGTTGTCGCCGTTGTCGCCGTTGTCGCTGTTCTCCGATAGATTGGATATAGAACTATCGCTGGTTTCCGATAATGTGCTCATGCTTGTAATATTTGATGATGAATTTAATCTTTCAATGAGTTTCGACATGCTATTCGCTACTGTCCCGCCAGTTATTCTTTCCTTTTTTTCTATTTTATGTTGTTTTAAGGTGCTTAATGCTATTTTTTTTTCCATTTCTTTTTCTTTATCGTTTTCTAATTGGAGTTCTTTTCTTATACGTTTGCGTTCTAAATCAGCTTGTTCTATGATTTCTCTCTCTCTATCTTTTTTCTTAGAAGCCAATAACGCCAACTGTTCTTCCTCGTCCTCATTATCAATGTAAATTTCAACGCCTCGCAGTTCTAATATTTCAGGTTTTACAAAGTCTTTGTCGGCAAACTTCTTTCCAAATTCATGTAAGATATTTTGAGGTATATTTGGACTTTGTTCTATCAAACGATCTATTTCTTGTCTACAATTTTTTATAAATGTTGACCCATCCATCGTTCTTTGTTTAACTGGGAGGGATAATTCAACGGCTATATTTCTAGAAAATTTACTATAAGCTAAACTGGCTGATCGATGGCCTTCTAATAATTCGCTGACGCGCAAAAATTGTGCGACTGTTGTTATTAAACCAGCCGTTAAATTTAAAAATCCTATAAAAAGAGGCACGTAATCTTGTGTACTGGCTGGGAATGATTTCTGTGCGAAATTAGCAGTACCCGTGATAGTGGAAAGAACAATAACGGGCAACGCAAAGCGAAAATTTTGTTTTGAATAATACATAAATGCCTTATCATGTAAATATCTATACGAGCTACCAATTTCTCCCCACTTTTTCAGAATTATTTGTTGCTGCGGGTGCCATATTTTCTTATTTGATTTCGATTTCAGTATATTTTCTTCTTCCATATAAATTATGTTTATAAAAAAATTGAAATGAGATTTTAACAATATTTCAATATTATAAACTATCAATATCAACAAAAATGCCTATATGTTCAAAATGTAAACGCGGTTGCAACAAAAAACAAACGAATTTTATGAATAAACACAAAGGATTTTGTAAAAAATGTTGGAAAAATAAACCGAAGAAAAAAAATATCAAACAGCAGAGAGAAGATTTGTTAAATAAATGGATGTCTTTGGATACTTCAACCTGGACAGAAACTCAAAAAGATTCGCAACTAGTTGCTTGTTGCATACTTATCAATGTGGTAGACCCATAATTTATTATCAACTTATTTTAGATTTATATATATATATATATATCAAATGAAATTTATTCAAATTTTTGATAACATGGCCGATTCTATTTTTTCACAAACATCTTCGACAGGATTTAATATTGCTACTGTACTTTTTATTATTTTGACGATGCGGGCCATTTTTAAACTTAATAAAACAAAAGAGGTTGTTGACTTTTTTTACAACAAAAAAACTATTGGGCAATTATTTTTTATATGTTTTTGGTGTTTTTTGATTTATAGATTTATTAAAACGCATCCCCAAAAAAAAGATTCTCAAAAAATAGAAAATATTAAATCGGCTACTAAAAAGGCTATTGTTGCTTTATTTATCGCATTTTTCGCGAGAATTGATTTAGTTATTGCACCATTTTGGTTAGTGTGGCTTATTGCGTACTATTTAGAAGACTGGGTATAATTTTATAATTTTTTTATATTAAAATATAAAAAAATTATTATTTATCATATTAATGACCGACGATATATGCTCTATATGTCATGAGGGCCTCGAGAATGATATTTATACTCTTCCCGAATGCAATCACAAATATCATTCTAATTGTATTATTACTTGGTTCCGCACTGGGAAAAAATCTTGTCCTTTGTGCAATAATCTTGGTATTAATGATTTAACTCAAATGCAAGAAAATACTACATGGTCACAACGTCAACATGCATACGAAAATTATAAAAAAATGCGAGCTTTTTCACGTAAAAAAGATGCACCAAAAGAATTAAAAAAGATGATAACGCAATTAAAAAAATTAGAAACTAAAAAGAAAGATATTGCGTCTCGAGTAAAAAATTTTAAAAAAAAAATTCACCCCGATTTAACTGGAAGACAGGTATATAACAATATTAGTAAATGGAGGAGAGCAAGAAACCTTCTCTGCCGAAAAATAAGACGACGCAAAATGTTGATTGGATTTCAACAAAACATCACCAATATTATTATACCTATTAAAATGGAAGTTTAACTATAGTATAATTATTGTGTAAAATCTTTTTCTAGGATTATATAACTTTCGTTCTTGATTTCGACGCTTTGTTTTTCTATTTTAACATTTACAACTGGGTGTGATTTATCTTCACTTTTTTCTTCTATCCAATAAAAAACATGTGGAAATAATATATTTTGTCTTTCTTTCCATTCTAACATGTTTTTTATATTTTTTCTTTCTTGCCAACAACCATAATCATATAGTTTTTCTTTTCTATCCCACCAAGCTATTCTAATTTCCGAATTGTTCATTGATATTATAAGCTTTTAAAAAAGCTTTACCAAAAACACGAAGGTCGTTTAAAAGATTTGTTTTGGTAAAGCTTTTGTTAAAAGCTTATTTTTTAATTTCTTCCCAATACGTTAATGCTTCTTTGTGAGAACTGTTGTGGTATCTGTATAATCTCAAAATTCTTTCTTGGAATTTTTCTGGTATTATAAAACTGCTGTCGCTTAAATCTATTTTGAATGGCTCTTCCCGTTCTTTGCCTTTGCTATAGTAATACACATTTGTTAGAGGGTTTTTATCATTACCGCTTACAAATCCTATCTTCAATTCTTCTACAATTAAATCAATAATGATTCTCATTCCTTCCAAAGACTTATCGGCATGTAGTTCATAGTGTTTGGATTTTTGAACATCTTCTTTGTCTTTCAACACCACTTCACCTACTAAAATAGGATGTTTTCTATTTAATAAAGCATATGCTAGTTTGTGATTTGGATTGTTGTAACAAAATTCGGTAACAACGCTGTCTGTTCTCATATAGAGGGGCGTTTTAGTTTTACTATAATCGTTTTTCAACAGTTTCATTATTTCTATAATAATATATTCGAATCCTTTCACGGTATGATGTGTATAAACCTTTTTGTGCAACCTATATCTGGTTGAGAAGAGAGAATATATATCGAATTGTAATTTAGAATCCCATACTAATTCTACGTTGTTGTTTGGGGTCATATTTAATCGCACGTCCTCCAACAGTTTTTTGAATTCACCAGAGTGCGGAATGCCCAGATGAAACGAGTCTCGTAAAATGTAATCAATCTTGTCCACGTCTATTTGACAAGATTTGTTTGCTATTATTTGATACTTCCAGTTATACATTTCTTTTTTACCTGGCTCGATCATTTTTTGGATTTCAGTTATTTCTTTGCTTAATAATTGTATTTTTTCACGTTTCACAATTGTTTCAAACATGCGTAAACCTCTTTCCTCGTGTTCTGGCGATCCCCATGATTTTATATAATGGTCGTATAGATGTGAGAAAGGCCCATGTCCTATGTCGTGAATCAGACCAGCTATTTGGATTAATTCTATATCACGGTCGGTTATATTTGCCTCAGGGTGTGTTTTCTGAAGATTCCTGGCCATTATACCAGCTAAATGATAAACACCCAGAGAGTGTTCTAACCTTGTATGGTTCGCACTCGGGAAAACATAATACGTTGCGCCCAATTGTTTTATATCACGCAATCTTTGCATTTCACGTGTATTTAATATAGAACATGCAAGTTCTGTTAATTCAATGTTTCCATAAAGAGGACAGTGGATTCGTCTAGACATATGGTAATTGTTGGTTTAATTAAATTATATAATTTATATTTTTTATAATTCAATTTATTACAATTTAATCCAGTTTTCACCTGTTTCAAAATTCATTGCTACTTCGCTTCCGGCAGGCATCCATTCATCGGTCTCCATTTGTCTCCATAACCCTTCCTTGTTTTTTAAAGGTGACCAGTCATGATCGGTTTTGTTATAAATATTTTTTAATAATGGATAAACAATCATGTCGCTGAAATATTTTAAACTTGTCTCTTCAATCAATAAATCATTTAATTGGTTGTAACTTATTTTGATTTTTTCTTTGTATAAATCTATTAATTGTTTTCCATATTTAATATTTTTTTGAATCAAAATAAACTTACGACGCTCCTTCTTTTTTTGCGCTATTGTTCCAGATTGTAATAATTCAGGCGTAAATATTTTTAAATTTCGCGTTAATAAAATAAAAAAATTTGTGAAGTCCCAGTTGCTTGTATAAATATTTTTTGATAAATTAAAAAATTTTTGTTTCGCAAAATTATCATTAGAAGATAATATTGTTAATAATTTAGTTTTTGATATCATTGGTTAATATATTGTTATTTTTTTAATATTTGTTATTTATCCATTATTCTATTTTTCTTATTCGTCGATTTCTTCTTCGCGGACTTCGTCTTGAAAATCATGGCGATCCGCATACTTGTGTTGATGTTTTTGTTCATAAATCCACCGCTTATGACGCTCGTCGCGAAAACGCTCTCTTCGTCGACCACGTCGGCTATCGTTATCGGTATTCCATTTATTGGGAATAACTGTTGAAATATCACCGCCTCCCGAAATTGCGATATTAAACCCGAGTCCATTTGAATCATTTTCGTCTGTTGAAATTGGGAAATAAAACCATTCTTTGTTATCAATGTCCCAAATCTTACTGCTTCCGAAAATTTTATTATCATATGCTGGATTTACCCACCTACCATGGTGATCGCCACCTTCAACTCGCATCCACGTATGTTTATCAATCTGGTCAGCAATCTTATCGATACGGCGTTGGTTTCTTTTGGATTTAATCAACTTATCGGTGGGAACACATCTTGTTAGGCGAGCCCCTTCAAGAATTTTGTTTCTATCGTTTAGCTCCATCGCGTTCAGATATCCGTCTGTGTCAAATCTGGGTTTCCCAAATTCTACTTTTTTTTGAGCCAACCATCTTACTCCACCGACCATCATGCCCGAATAATTGAATCGTGATTTCTCTTCCTTTTTCTCGGGTTTTCGATTCCGTCCTCTAAATGAATTTCCATGACTTCTGCCTCCAAACGGCATACCACCACGAAGACGGAGAACAAGGTGGAGAGTTGCTTCTTTTTGGATATTGTAATCAGATAGAGTTCGTCCATCTTCCAGCTGTTTGCCTGCGAAAATAAGACGCTGTTGATCAGGTGGAATACCTTCTTTTTCTTGAATCTTTGCCTTGATATTCTCAATGGTGTCGGTTGGTTCTGCTTCCAGAGTAATGGTTTTGCCGGTTAGAGTTTTTACGAAAATTTGCATGATTGTGTATGTGTGTGTATGTGTGTGTTTTAAAGATATTAATGGTGTCTTTCGGAACTTCAATTTTTTTGTTTTCTATGTAAAAATATACTTTTGACGCATACACTCTCAAACGCATTTGATGAGCGTATGCTTTCTTGAAATTTTTTACAGTGTTGATGGCAAAAAATACTATTAAAATTACTATTGCGTTTGCATACTCGCTTATTTTTAGTCATCGCGCAACATCTTTTACGCTTTAACAATGGTTTGAATAAATATGATAAAATATGATTTTCAATATCTATTGGTACATTTTTCATTAATATTAATGAAAATATAACATTAAGTCGTTTTAATACTTTCTTCTAGCTTTGGTTCTGCTGGTTGAATGTGTTTTTCAAACAATAAACCCAATTTTGAATTATATTTCCACATCAAAACCTTTCCTTCTTCTTTTCCTTTTCTTTTTCCTTTTCCCCTTGATTTGAATATAATTTTTCTTATTTTCTCTCCTTCATCAATCTCTTTTCCGTCTAAAAATAATTCCTCCACTAGATTTCCTGTTATTTTTATCGTTCTAGTATCTTTGATGTGAACCTCACCATTGTATCTCATTATTCTGTCTAAAATAAAAACACCCGACGGCCATAGTTTTCCTTCTGTTTTCATTAACTATACTTTATAAATTAATTATAATTAACAATACCAATACATTGGATATCCATGATAACGTAATTCCCACCGTTGCCTTCTTAATGTGGTGGTTATATCGTAATCGGTATGCTCTGGGTCCCATGTGTTGCATTGACTTAATAGTTTATCACTGTAATAACCGGGTAGAAACCTATCAAAATACTTTGTAAGTATTTTGTCCCTAGCTACATCATTGTCGTCAATAACATTAATTTTATTGAGTTCCTTTATTTTTTGGCTGTAATATTTACTGCTTTGGTTGTGTCTTTTGAACCTCCAACCCATTTTCCAATAAAATCCTATGACTGTTTCCATGGAGTGTAATTTTATGTATTTTAATTTTAGTTTTCTGGCTTTTTGTTTTAAATATTCTATTATATCTCTTCCACTTTTTGTTTGAATATTATTTCTTCTTTTTGATAGAGAGACTGGTTTATTATTTGTTGAAATATTTCCGATTAAATTTAATACCATGCATTTTTGATTACTTTCGGTATCTAAAGAGGCACTTGCTATTCCTCTCAACGACCTCTTCTTACCGTTATATGTATCGTAATTGAATATAACAGTATCTGAATAATTATCATGTTTATTTGTTGTCGGGTTATATGAACCAAAAATAGCTTCTCTGCAAAAACCGCTGGGTATGGGATAAAAAATTTTATAATCTATTAAATTATCCAATAACTCTTTTTCGGACTGACTCCATTGATTTCCCTTTCTATTTAAACAGTAGAAATTATCTGTGATTTTTGATAATTTGACTATTGTCTTTCCAGTCTTTCCAGTCTTTCTCTTTTTTGTTTCAAATTTATTGTTTTTGAAATATCTACTAAATAGGCGTGTAAAACAATGACCCATGTATATATATAGAAGCTTTAAAAAAGCTTCGCAAAAACGAAGCTTTAAAAAAGCTTAGCAAAACGAAGCTTTAAAAAAGCTTAGCAAAACGAAGCTTTAAAAAAGCTTAGCAAAGTTTCAAGTTTTGGTTAAGCTTTTTTAAAAGCTTCGTTTTGGTTAAGCTTTTTTAAAGCTTTTTAATAGTAAAAGGTATTTGGCGCGTTCTTTGGACCAATCATGCCTCCTCCTAATCCAAATAATAAGCGACATACATTATATGCTATAAACCCTATTGTTATTGAAATTAGTATTGTTGCTATTAATTTATGTGGTCGATCTGGTAAATTTTTAGTATATTTTTCTTCGTCCAATATTCTACGTGTTTCTATTGTTAAAGCCGTTACTACTGCTGTTAATATCGCATTTAATAAAAAAGCTTTTAATATTGTCGTTGGTCTTAAATTTATAAACGGTTTATAAGCCATCTTTATTATATATAAGTATTTGATTTTTATTAATCAAATGATTATATTTTTTTGTAAAAGTTTGTTAAACAGTTAAGTTTTTTCTTTTATTAATAAAATCTTCTAACAAATCTCGCATTAATATTGCGAATTTTTCCATAACGTTATTGTTTCCGTCCCATTCTGTAAATTTCGCTGGACTTACTTGGTCTACGTTCATCCTAAGTCCCAGGTAAAGCCTTCCGTCTTGTTCTTTGTATCCAAAACCTGTGAATGTGTATGGACACATCATTTTGTCCTCTGGGGCGGCTTTTACATTCAATCGGCGAAATCCATATCCCCACGAACTTTTTTCTTCAATTCCTTCCATCATAAATTTTGAATAATTGTTGTTTGAAATATCCATATTCTTATATTTGTAAATACAATAGAATATATTTATTTTTTTGGTTTCAATTTTTATGTATTCACAATCTACCACACGCTCCGAGGCGGGATCGAACCGCCGACCTCACGATTAACAGTCGTGCGCTCTAACCAACTGAGCTATCAGAGCAATTTGTTTTTCGCACTCCACTGCGACACAGCTAAATATAACGACAATTCTTTAAGTCGGTTCGCATATTTTATTCGTCTTCTTCGTTTAAAAATCTAGCCATGCTTCTTTCGATTCTTTCAATAGAATTATCCACATATTCTCTGGAATGGTTGTCTCTGTTTGATTCTATGTCTGACCAATCGCGCCTATAGTTGATCATTGATTTTAATGAACGTTTTAACTGTTTTTTTTCAGCATTTAAATCTTCCAGTTCCATTTTCTTCTTCAAAACCATGTATTCTAATTCGTGTTTTCGCATTGATATTTTTCTATTTTCACGGTCTATTTTTCCCGTATCTCTCCTTAAAAATCTAAATAAATTAAACTGGGATGCTATATTATCATTTAAAGTATTCAAAAGTTCTTCCCTCTCTACTAACAATGTATCTGTTTCTGGTTGCGATGCTAATATTTTTCTACAATTGGGGCAGGTACTGCTTTCGTTCATCCATTTAAAAAAACACCCAGTGCAATAATAGTGATTACACGGTGTACAAACCATTTTTTCTGTTAAATCTTTATAACATATATTACATTCGTGGTTTATTTCATTGGTTGTTTGAGACTCTGTTAATATTTCGTCGGTAGACATATTAAATTTTATTTATATTTTTTTTAGTTTTTTAACACGCATTTAGTTTAAAATCTATTATATTTATATTTTATTAATTTATGTCTTTTGGTAAATATTCTGAAACCACCTTTATTAAATTACTCAAAACAAATATATATACTATTGAAAAAAATAGTATTGGATATGCTGTTATTATTTTAAAAGACTTTATACCATGCGAAATTCATGTAAATCATAAAAATTTATTTTTAGAACATATTGTTAATACTGTTAAAAAGTCATTGGAAATTTCTAAAAAATACAATAAATTAAACAGCGGTGTTGATTTATATGTAAATGATTGTGGTCCTCGCAATTTCTCTCTTCCGTTTTTTAAAAAAATTAATAAAATATTATCCGAAACGTTTGTGGACTCTTTGGGGGAGTTTAATATTTATTCCAATTCTCCCATATTTAATAACGTTTGGAAAATTATACGAGTCTTAATTGATAGAGATACAAGAGAGAAAATCAATATTATTAGTGTTTAAATAATTGGATAA
>Ga0209092_10004372_pt1 | contig 11825 bp, 6 predicted proteins | sample FraStrMetagenome_FD_187446 | JGI IMG/M metagenome (GOLD analysis project Ga0209092, IMG submission 187446) | Marine eukaryotic phytoplankton communities from Arctic Ocean - Fram Strait ARC3M Metagenome (SPAdes) (version 2) | ecosystem: Environmental > Aquatic > Marine > Oceanic | place: Fram... | reverse complement strand
ATGTCATGGGATCATATGTACCATCTTTGATGTCTGCTTCGATTTTAGCTTGGCGTTGACGGTTGGATTCGCCTGCCCATGAAGGAGTATCTTTCGTGGGACCTTTATCATTTCGTTGGTTGCGATCGGCAGGTTGGCGTTTGTTGGTGGGATTGGGTTTTGGAGCTGGAGCTGGTTTGTTGGCTTCCCGAAAGAGGCGATTGCGTTCTCTTACGGCCAACTTTTCATCTCTATAGGAGCTGGAGAGATTGATGAGTGTTTGGATATCAGACGTCTGCCAGCGGACAGGAAGGTCATCATATGGTGTTTGCTGAATTTCTGTGAAGATTGGGCCTAGGCCCATAAGGAATCTATCACATAGGCCCGAGTCAGAACAGGAGACCCCATGTTCCCTGAGGGTATTTCTGATAGTAATGCATCTTGCTGCAAAGTCATCTATTGACTCCGATGGTGATTGGAATAGGAGGGAGTATTCTTTTTCTTTTCGTAGAAGATCGGCCCTATGAAGGGTCTCTTTGTAAGACTGTTTAAGGATGGAAAGATATGCCAATCCCTTTCCTCTTACTTCCAGCTTCGACATCATGAGCATTTCGGCATTGCCAGCCATGGAGGTTCTGAGAGCTGCATATAGTTTCGACGAAAGTGATGTTGTGATATCGGCATCGGTCTTGAGGATTTGTTGAGGAACATTTTGGTATACCGCAATCCAAGCCGGTGATGCTAGGATGGCTAGGATCTGGTCGTACCATTGGCGAAATTCTTGTTTCGATTTCCCATGGAATTTGGGAAATTTAATCGATGATGCATCTCTGTTTTCCGTTGCTTCTTTTGAGGATTGCAGGAGATGAGTAAGGGCGTCATTGACGATGTTTGGAGTTTCTGTCGATTTGAGTAGATGGTGGGACTCTTTTAGTTCCTTATTTTGATTTTGTAAGGAAGTAAGGGTTTCGAAGATGGTAGACATTTTGTTGTTTGATTCTAGGATTTGCTTCATTAGAATTTTATTTTCATCATCTTTTTGCTTATATTGTTGCTTGATCGCATCGAGTTCTTTCTGGATCTCGTGCAAGTTTGGGTTGTTGCTTGGAGTGTCATTGTTATGAGTGAAGGTGGAGGAGTCGCTTAATGAAGATGGTGCGCCCGTTGATGTAATAGTGATGTCGTCGTGGGGTGGTTTGGAATAGATGTGGTATGGATGAACATTTCTCGATTTGGGAAGTGGCTTCGCAAATTGTGGAATATGGTTGTCTGGATGAGAGTAGTGCATCTGTTGGGTAGGTTGGTCATAATACAATGTTTGGTTGTTCATATTATAATGTGGTTGAATATATTGTTGATCCATATGCTGGTACCTTTGGTGATGATTTGCTGGTGCGTATGTTTGTTCCATGTGCATCGACATTGCGGATGGAAGTGTCGGTGCTGGGTTGGAGAATTGGGACATGGACGCGGTAGATACGGTAGGGAAGACATGGGAATTAACGGAGTGTGAGTGCGATGTTGCGACTGAATTTGAGGAAAGGTAGGATGTATTGGTGTCCTGGATAGATGGTCCTACGGAATTGATATCATAGGATTCGCCAGGAGGGAGACCTTGGATCCTTCTGGATTGACGGCTAGGCTGAGGCGGCTGTGTCTCTTGCGGTGCATTCATTTCGGCTGATGAACGCATTTTATATTTTTGGCGATTTGGCGAGTCGATACGGTTATCGCTAAAAAATTTGTGCTGTTTCGAATTTGTGAAAAATTTCTTGACGGTGCTAGGTCAATGGAAATTTGGAGAGGCGAATGGTGGTGCTTTACTTGCTTGTTGGGTTTGTACTTTGTACGAAGGGGAAGCGATTTGGTGAAGGAGGAAGAATCTGTTTACTGTTGAGTTTATTTTTGCTCGGTCGTGAACTAGATTTTCGCCATTCGGGGGCTTGCATAACCTATTGATTGGGTAATTGTGAGTTTAAGTAATGATTATATGGAGGGATATGTGCGTACTGTACGTACGTACAACAGTATCTGCAATGGGTTACGTATGTGTGACTTTCAAAGAACCTATTCGTCATACAATATTCATAATAATAATAATAATCCTGAATTGGAGAAGAAAAAACAGCGAGGTAATTATTTTAGAGGGATATTTTTCTTATGTAAATGTGAATATAGCACGATACAAAAAGTAAAAGTACGGTATGTAGTCCTCACTACAAAGAAACGAAACATATGTTAGCAATTTGAATAGAGTTTTCGTTTTCGTAAAACTTTTAATGCTGCATTGAGTGCTAATCGAGTCTAACGACATATTCTAGTATCATGAAGTGATACACGTAACATAAAAAATAAAGCCGAACACACATGCAAACCAACTAAAGTAAAATGAAAAGACTTTAATCTCAACTCAAGATGAAATATTCAATTCATGCTGCATACATATTCAAGTATTATTATACATTTCATAAAATATTTTTTCGAAATGACTCCTGATTTTACAGAAAGAACAAAACGAACACATACAAAAACGTAAACAGCCATAATCAAAACTTCAACACACATGTCTACTTAGAGCTCATTTTCTTCCTTGATTTGCATTAATATATTATATAGCACATTCACTAAAACATCTATTATCGTCTGATGTAAGTAATACATGACACTGTAACAGTAATGAATAAGCCCTAAGAGGGCTTTAGGTGCTTGATTCCATTCTTGCTGAACCCGGATACATGTTCATTCGATACGTAGTGAAATAACGTTTTCTGATTGAATAAACCTGTATTTTCAATGGGCGACATCCTTTTGGTCATTTAGCAATTTGTCTTGAGCTGTTGCCATGGAACTGATGCGAGTTCAGTATGTCAAACACTGTTGAAATGCTCCATACGAGTCTGTTTGATAATATTGCGCCTCCTCCCACAAAGCAAACAAGATATGAATGAGGAAATGTGAAACTGCAATGAATCTAATAGATGTCCTTTTCAACGAGAAATGGGAATAAATGATTTGAATTAGTTGCGGGTGTAAATCATATGAAAACAAATTGATGTAAACGCGGTATTTGGTTCCTGACGATGTACTCATTTAACGCAATCTAGATTTTTTTCAATTAATGAAGAATCCGAAAATCACAAAGACTACAATTTATAAAAAAGATGGATTACATACATACAAGTAATGTGAGAATGAACCTTGCTTTGCTAACATCGTATTTTGTGAAACTCTTTTTACAAACTAAGTTGACAAAAAAGGGTGTTCTACACAATTTACTGATGACCTTCAGAGAAATGTTCTTCATGTACTTGAAATTTTGAGGAAGTATACAAAAGTGCGAATATGACAGACAACAATTTAAAAAAAAGTTTAATGGCCAGCTTAGACATCATTTTCTTCTTCATCCAAGTTTTCAACCACTTCTTCAACGTAAAAAACCTTGTCGAGATCAAAATCTAATCTGACTGTCTGAGATTTGATAAAAGGCTAAAAAAATAAATATAATAACGTCAGAGAAAAAGATGAAAAAGATTTCAATTTTTTAATTCTAGAAGCATGTCTTTTCTTACCATATAGCTTGTTGCAAGAAGGGCAACAATTGATGCTGACGAGGTTGCTGATATTGTGTTTGGTTCATTAGCTAAAAAAGTCAATATAATTGGTGTCGCAACTGCAGTTCTTGTAATAGCAACATTGATTCCAGCAGCTATACAAAGACATGCATAGGGTACTGGTAAAAGAGGAAACAAAAAGTGTATGAACTGACCAAATGCTCCACCAGCGAGGAAGAAAGGGAAAATAAAGCCCCCTCTAAAATCTGCTGCTAAACAAAAGGAGATGGAAACCAACTTCAAAAATCCTACTAGGAAGCAATTAAGTGCTGAGTCCATTTTGAAATCAATAAGTCCCTTTGCGGGAAAAGCATATGGGAGCTCCTGGGGTGGACCGTTTGTTAGGATTGTTTGTAGTTCATTCTCGCCCCAAAAAAGAGTGTACGGGATGAACATACCAATAATGATAAACCCCGTGGCTCCAACAACTGCTCTTTTCAATCTATTTTCAGGTTTCAATAAATTTAGCTTTACAAACAAAAGCATCACGTGTTTATGAAACACTTTAAAAAAGTATGCGATGAAGGCTCCAAATAGCCCTAACAATGCTCCTATGAGAACATATATTGAGCCTCCTGGACTCACAGGAGTATCAGTGATTTTCCAAAGAGGAGCTACATCAAGCCCAGCCAGTCCACGAAATACTGCCATAGTTATTTGTCCGCAAAATATTGCTTCAATGGTATGTTCAAAATATTCAACACCAAGACGACTTTGAATTTCTAAAGCAAAAAAGCTACCCCCTATTGGCGATCCAAAAAATCCTGCAAGTGCTCCAGCCATTCCCATAAGAGTGTGCTTTCTGATGATATTTCGATCTGTTTGCTTGAAGACTTTACGAGAAATCCAACCTGCAATACTTGCACAAATACCACCTAGGGGAGCTTCTGGACCAAGGCTTCCTCCTGCAAACATGAAAAGTAAAGAAGCAATGCACATGGGAAAAGCGTATTTCATATCAAGATAGCCTTTCTCATGTATGTACTTCACCGTGATAGGCATATCACCAGGCTCTCCAATATATTTGATCGTGTAAAAGACGGCCAAGGAACACATCATTCCGACTAATGGAATCCAGAATATATACGCCCACTCTGACCATTTATCTACAACTATCTTTTCTGGTAGTGTACGCCAAAAAAAGTCAAGACCCCACTCGAGAGTTTTATAATATATGAAGCCAAAAGTACCACAAGCTACCCCTATCACAATGGCCACAATAATACTTTGAGGGATGGAGCCGTCTTTAAATTTAAGAGCATCTTCCCAAAAGGTTGTTGGAGTTCTTCGAAGTACCTTTTTTCTTCGAATTGTTAGGTCTTTTTGTACTGACATGGCATTATCTGGAGTAGAAAGACTAGAATCTCCGTTCATATCAGTTTCTTCAGCACGTATCACAATAAATGACACTATTTTCTCTTTCAATCCACCACTGATTTGATTATCTTTGTCTTCATCTGAATGCTCTTGTTTTTTACCACTGCCTTCCTTTATGTTATTCTGTAACAAAGAATTTTGCCCATCTTGAGGTAGCTCCGATTGTTCATTAAATTTGGTTCGGAGGAGTGGTTCTGAGAGGTCGCCCATTGATGTTTCATAACTTCCATCACTTAGCTTTCGTAATTGCGGTGTTTCATCACCATTATTTGAACTCTTATCAACAATGTTATCAGCCCAGGATTTCTTTTCCTTTTGAGTTGACATCTTTACTTTTGTTTCATACAGCCGCAGTAGTCTCTTTCTCGTCTTGTTTCTCCTTTTTTTGACTAATTCATAACTTATGTAACATATTGATCCGTTTTGCTGTGAATTACATAGGGAGACTTATCTCACCTTTATGTAGCTCATTTCGCTTATCGTCCATAATAATGTATGTAGCATTCGTAATTATGTGTTCTTTATTAAGCCACCAACAACAATAACATTATGATATAGGTAGTCTCTTTTCCTCTTATATACCTATGTAGGCGTATCTAACCAATCATGACGCAAGTAAGTTATCTATTTTGATATCAATAAAGAATATCCCTACGAGTTCAAATGTACATACAATAAGTTTAGTATGAATGGTCGTTGCTCTGCTTTTTCGTATTCTTACACAAAACATGAAAATAAAAGTACGTTTTTCTAATTTTAAGCGTGACTAATTCAATATTTTGTCTAATTGATCTGATGTCATTAGTATCATCCAAACGTGATCTTCTAAACATCAAAATTCTCAGAACTGATTCTTTATCTAATTCACTTTATAAAAGCTTTTCTCTCATTGTTTTGTCTCAATTCTAAATCAATGAAACCACAGAATAAATACTCACAGAATTCTTTCTCTTTCTTTCTAAATCATAATCGCAATAAGTATAATACCCATCAAAATATCTCAATGATTTGCAACCGTGAAATTTTGGAACGAATCAACATTATTGATTTCAGTGACGTACAGCTGACGGAATCTTCATTTCCAGACTGCTGAATATCAACGATGAATTACTAATAATTATGTATAAATGACTCTGATATCTTTCATTAATCTAAATATGGACAATGATCCGTGTCTTTGTATATCATTTTATGTAGAATCTTTTGTATCAATCTACTTTTCTTGTGTATGTCCACGAAATACACAAGATAAAGATGCTTTTGAGGTGTGTAAGGAGCATGATCAAGTGCTATCAACATGGACCCAAAGAGAAAAAGTTTAAGCCCTACTAAGAAAAGTTCTAACTTTCGATTAAAATGTTGTATAGGTTTTAGTCACGAATCATGCATCATATCCACTACTTGAAATGGAGTTCTCATGAGAAGATTGCTGCATCTTCAACCATAGTCTTCAATTGTCATTGAAAAAAAAACCAATTGCATTAAGTGACTAGTTAGTAGCCTCAGTAAGAAAGGTTTTGGAAAGCAGAGCATCGGTTCAAAATAGAAGAGGCTAATTTTTTGAATCGACAAAAAAATATCTTAAAGTTGGACGTTCACCTTCTATATTTACATATTTACGCAACGGTAACATGCAGAAATGGTAGTAAGAACGAACTTGGACACAACGATTTCAAAAAAGAAGGGGAGGAGGGATGTGAAATGATAAACCTCAGGGGGTTGGCTTAATTGACATTAAACATTTCGAAACAAACAAACAAACAAACAAACAAACAATTGGTTCAAAACAAAACTCATATTAATTATAAAAAAATTCTTCAATAATCAAGAAGTAAAATAGTAAAAGCAAATGCTCAAATCTCAAATAAAGGAAAGAACACATGAATAAAAAAATTGAAGAAAGAGGCGAAACGATATAAAGCAAACAGAAAAAAGTTAACAACTAGCACACAAAAATCAAATGAAGAAAACAAGATGAAAAAAAGCTTTTTCAAAAGAAGAAAGAACGAAACTATTTTTTTCAATATACCATTATAAATTTTATCACAAAAACGGCATGTAAGATTATTTTATGTCATTCTACCTGCCAAATCCCCATATTCACCTTCATCGGCATCTTCTTCGCTTTGGTTTACCAAGATTCTCTTTGTTCTCAACCTTCCATGTATGTGAAAAACGGCAAATACACAGGCAGCCAAAACTCCCATGACGAAAACAAAAACGAAAAATCCTCCTGTTTTCGACATTCCTTTATGCGGATGAGGCATCCCAAAGTAAGGATCGCTGTGATCATTATTAGATCCAAAGCACATTTTGCTTCCTACAAAGGAAGTTTTCCCATCTTTACATGGTTCGCATTTGTCGTCAGCAGTTGCAAAACCTCTTTCTGACTTGAATCCTGCACTACAAGCAATCAAATCACAACCAAATTGACCATTTTTACCAATGCCATTGATACCATCCTTTTCGCAAAGTTTTAGGGGAATGATCCCACGTAGCTCATTTGCTGTGATATCTAAGACCTCTAACGGTGCCCATCTTAAATCGGAAGGAACAAATCCAGTCAATTGATTATCACTCAAATCAAGCCTTTCTAGAAATTGAAGAAATCCAATAGACTCAGGAATAGACCCTCTCAATCCTCTATTTTTCAGATTGATACCCACGATGTTGTCGTTATCGTCACAAGTAATTCCAGTTTTAGAACATTTGGGGACATTCGGGGTGTTCCAATTGACACCTCCAACCCAATCTTCTCCTCTTGCAGAATCATAAATATCATCGAGGATGTCTTCTTCTCTCATGTCAATACAACTTCCAATTCTTTTGATTTCAGTGTGAAGTAAAAAAGAGCCAGATATCATACAACAGTTGGTCAAACATTAGTGGAAAACTGATGTACCGTACAAAAATTCATAATTGAAAAAAAAAAAAAAACTTTCAAACTTACCGTCCCAAGTAAGGGTTGTAAAAGGTTTCATTACAAGGGCTACAAGGAAAAACTCCTTCAAAGCTTACAAATCCAGGTTTACAAGCGATAGAGTCACAATAATCTCGACTTTCTACATAGTCATTGCCGTCAAAAAAATCTTCATTGATTTCTTTTCTACACAGTTGATCTGGCACAGTCCCAGTGAATTTGTTACCGTCAATATAAAAATTAAAAAGTGATTTCAAATCTGCCACTGCTGCTGGAATAGTTCCACTTAGTAAATTTTCTTGTAACCACAACTCTTCCAAAGGAGAATCTCTACGAGCAATTTCGGGTGGAATAGTACCCATGAAGAAGTTATTATCAAGATATAAATATCGCAATTGTTTGGCTTCACCCAGAGATTCAGGAAGAGTTCCTGAAAAGCGGTTTTCGGAAAGACTGAGTGTATCCAAACGTTCTGCATTTGCAAAGGATTCTGGGATAGGCCCAGTGAGTTTATTGTGTACCACATCAAAGTCAGTGAGAGCCGAGTGAGTCATTCCTATGGATGGGTCTAAAGGGCCTGCCAACAAATTGTGACTTAAGTCGATGCTAGCTAGAGCTGCTGAGCGGAATGCAGGAATATTTCCTGTAATTTCGTTCTCAGCAAGGTTAATTATTTCCAGATGGGGAAGATTAGCAACTTGTTCAGGTATACGTCCTCGAATTTTGTTTTGTGGCAAAGAGAGTTCTCTCAATGTCGTGAGAAGACCTAGTTCTGTAGGTAGTGTTCCGCTGTAGGATCCTCCGGGAAGAAAGATTCCAGTGACCGTGCTTTGGTCACTTGGGTCACATAAAACGCCATCCCAGAAGCATACTGTACATTATGAAAAATAGAATGTGATGAGACACACAAATGACATGCAGGAAAGTCACATTTCTTCTTTGCATTGTGTGTGGCAATGTTCTTATTTGCATTATCAAAGAGCACGTACCAGATAAATCTCCTTTGTTCCAACCTGTTTTCCCATTGGCCCAAATCTGACCATCCTGGCCCTGAACGAAACTATGAAGGATAGAAGCTTGATCTAGTTTCATTATTGCTGATTCTTTCACCAAACTTAGATGATGGAAACACGGTTTGCTAAGTAGTTTATCTCAAACGAATTGAAACTGCACTGCTGTGTTTTGCTTAACGAAGTTAAAAGAGAATGGCTTCTTGCTTGTGTTAGACACAATCCGTGAAAACAATACTTAAATTATCTCTCAACAGTCATCTTTTCAACGCGAATAAGATTCATTGATAGTACCATTCCTGCCTGACTCTCCTGTAAGTGAGAGGAACCTAACCAAACTATATCTTAATTAAATCATCTTACATGTGTGAAGGGACCGTTGAATGATTCTTTTAGGTTCCTTCCTTTACAGCAATCAAAATATAGATTTTTAAGTAAGTTTTTCAATTAATGTAATATTTTGAAAAATGCTGTAGATGATCGTATAAATATTTAGCTCTAAATGTCCATTTCTACTCCCATCTCTTATCCTAATCATTGTCTCACGCACTGCTTGCAATATTTTTCTACAACATCATGGTACCATGGGATCGGAGAATGGTACATAGGTAGGTATGCGTTTTATAGCTCTGTGGGACTGCTGTGTACACGAAACCGAATCCATATGTATGGTACTATGCCTAAGCAGGATTGAGTTCTCTTTGGACGTTTGGATGCAAATTTGAACACGAAAAAGTCTTCATTTTTGAGACAAAAAAGGGTTGAAAATGATACAAGAAAAATAGATGACGACGACAAAGGATTAAAATGGACAATTTCAATTGTGACATATTGTGTCTCTCAAATTGTTTTGAAAATGTTAAATTGCCCGATTTTTTGCCATCGATTCTATCTTTATGTTTCAAGAGAATTTTTGGAATTGAAAAGAATTTGTGAACAATCTTTGAAGGAATCATAAAAAAACGATTATCAATAAAAATGTAAAGCTATGGTATTCTGATATGATCACCAAATGTTCATAAACATGAAATAAAAAATACACATCGTTATTTCTCATAGGAGACAAGTTATTATAACATTGCTCATTCAAATCGATTCTTTTATTCTTCTGATAGGTAGCGAGTCATTGTGATGTCATCAACTTTATATCCATAGCTGGAAGGAATATTATTAATAAAGATTGTAGTTTCTTCTTTATCCAAGTGCTCAGGTGACACAGTGAAGGTAGTTTCAAATAAGTTCCAATCACTGCTTTCCCAATGTCCAGGAGATTCGTTTCTAAGAGTGTCCGTCACGATACCTTTATCAGGCGTATGAGATTCAATGACAACAGTTGGACAACTAGCATCACCAGAAAGTTGTGTTTTATCACAAGATGTTGCAATTCCAGTGGAATCAAGGAGAATCATTCGGAAGGAGATTCTCCAAGTGGAGTTTGATGTGAGACATTTTTGGTCAATTTCTTGCCACATGCCATTGAAATTAGTTTGACGTTCTCCACGGTGAACAAATGCAAATTTTCCAGAAGCTCCAGGTTCCTCCACTGTAATTTGACCAGCATCGCCATTTCCCTTGATGAGCCAAAATCGAGCATCTCCAATATCAGCATTACCATTGCGAATTAAGTCGTGGCAAGAACTGACTCCATAAGTAGATTCATCCACAGGTTTCATGGAGACATTATCTACAATGGCATTGCTGCCAGCTTGTAATCTCGTAATATAAAGTTCCAAGGCACCCGGTTGAAAGATATCCGCAGTGGCTTCAAAAACACCATACAGTTTGTTCCATTCCCCAAGCTTCCACGGACCAACAGCTTTTCCTACATCCTTTGTTGTTATTGCACTTCCAGTGACTTTGAGTGCGAAAGTAGGACAAGCTTGAGGTGTGAAATGTTTATTAAAAGGATCACATGAAACTGGTTGACCCATATAATCTTCAATCTTAACATCTGCAGCAATAACGTAGAGCTGCCCTAGTTTCAGACAATCTTGATTGAGTGTTTGTGCTTGCCCAAAAAACCATTGCTCACGAGTAACTGTTGAAAGAGCTTTTCCAGATAACCCAGGAACAAGTTTCATTCCAGTAGATGGTCCAATAAATTTCCATCCTTTTGTACCCTCCCTAAAAGATCCATTCACGATGATTTCTTCCTTACATTCGTCTGGAATAGCCTTGTGAGGATCATAATTGGATGCAAAGCTGGATGAAGTACCTGATGATTTTTGAAAGAAGGACTTGTTGACCAAGAAGACATACATGAACACTACTGATAACATCATAACATTACGAGTTTTTTTTCGATCTTGTAAAATCGACTCCACTGTGTTTGCAATTGGACCCATGATTTTTTTTATTCGTTTATTTCTTTCAATCAAATAAAGTCAAGATCTTGCTTTTTCTGGTTGCTCAATAGTGTTATACAACTTAACAGCAGAAGGGCCTTAGTTCGGATTTTTTTATGCTCACAAAAACAATCACGAGCGAGAATGATTCTATTTCACAGCAGCACTCTGTTCATACCATACTGAGAAAACCAATATCGTTACTTACGGAATCATACATCATTACATCAAGTTACATGATACTACATTTTTATGCATGTGACATAATTCATTTAGGGCCACAATTGACAATGATGACTAGATTACTTAAGACATTAGGGTCATCAATATTTTCATATGAAAATGACTTTAGACATTTTGACGTTGCAGCAGACATAAATTAAATGAAAAAAATCTACGAGTCACCGAGATTGAACGAAATAAAGAATATTGAGTTCAGATGCAAAAAAATTACACTACCGTAGCTAGCATCATACTTGCACCGATTTTTTTGATGAAATTCTTGTAAGTGTAGTTAAGCCAAATGCAGAAATCTCGCTTGTAAAAAATATCCTCAAAATGCAATTATCATGATGTTCATATG
>Ga0209092_10004371_pt1 | contig 11826 bp, 7 predicted proteins | sample FraStrMetagenome_FD_187446 | JGI IMG/M metagenome (GOLD analysis project Ga0209092, IMG submission 187446) | Marine eukaryotic phytoplankton communities from Arctic Ocean - Fram Strait ARC3M Metagenome (SPAdes) (version 2) | ecosystem: Environmental > Aquatic > Marine > Oceanic | place: Fram... | reverse complement strand
TACTTATTTAAAGTTCATCGCCAGATTCCTCAAGAATGAATGCGGTATTCAATGGGTCATCGTCTTCGTCTTCGTCATCGCTGATATCTTCTCTTGTAGTATCCCCATCATATGTTGTGTTTACAGTATCTTCTGCCCATGAGTGGTTAGCTAACTCAAGTTCCATAGCATCAAGTTCAGATTCCGTTATAGTATGTGTGTCGTCCTCGTCCATATCTATAAGGAGAGGGGTAGGTGGTGGAAGATTGGTATTGGTATTAATTAGGGGTTGACGAGAAGGGTCACTTCCGCCCTTGTATTTTTTTGTGCCTTGATGTTGGTTTCTATTTCTATGAGTGCCCGATTTTGTCTTTCTAAAAGCTTTTTTATTCTTTTTAGATTTAGATTTAGATTTATGTGTTCTACTATTTTTCTTATTTGTTTTTCGTTTAGTAGCAGTAGATCTTGTTTTTCTTGTGGATTTTTTTTTAGACGATAATCTCATTGTTTTTTTATACGCCATCTACAACTATTATAATTATACCTATATTCGTATGTATATATGTATAATTAGAAAATAATAGAAAATGACATTTAATGTAATTATTCAGTTTCTTCTTGGTCTTCTTCCAGTGGTGGAGGAGGTGGAATATATCCATCACTAGATGAACTGTCAAGTTCCATTCCAATTTTAATAGAGGGAAGTGGTTCGTCGTCAATTGATGCCTCACTCATTTCACTTTCTGCGTCACTTTCTGCATCACTTTCTAGTGAAAGATCTTCATTGTCTGGCTGTAACGTAATCGGTTGCATAGGAAGTTGTCCAGTGGAAGTTAGTTGTTTGTCGGGTTCTTCAATTATATCAGCTTCATCGTCACTTTCTATTGCGTTTCGCATGGACATATCTACAATATTATCGGTTAAAGGTCCTTGGCTAAACTCGGCTTCCCTTTCTCCCTTATTCATTTGTGTTTTTGGTTGAAACTGCTTTCCTACCTCAAATCGAATAACTTCCGTATTTCCATGAAGATGAAACGTATCAACTGCGATAGTTTTTTGAACAAGTTGATGCTGTTTAGTTTCTTTGTCATAGTCCATCATCATATTTTCGTACTGTAAAGAGTTTAGTTCGTGGATAAGTGGCAATATTTCGTTTACATATATTTCGACGGTTTCCCTAATAAACTTGCTGTTACCTGCTGAATGAAAACTAGATATATTTTTTTTACTTGTTACAATTAGTTCAGATAGTTGTTTATTTGCAGATTCTATACGCGATTTGTTTTCAGACTTGTTAATTTTTTGGAGATACATTGTCAGCACTTCTCGATATTCTTCAACCACATCGTCTAATTTTTCATTCACACTTGTCCATCTATCAACTGCTAATTCTTCGTTTATAAAACTAAATAATTCGTCGTTTTTGATGATGATAATTTCGTCAATATATTGTTTCATTAATTTTTCATTCTCTTTTTTCATTTTATATACGTCCATTATGTCACCCATTTGTATATCGATGTGTAGTTGGCACGGCTCTTCTTCGCTACCACATCTAGCAGTGAGATGATATACCCCGTCTATTTTCTTTTTTTCGAATACCGACCCTACATCACGAAAACAGCTTACACATTTTGGAGTATATTTTTGGAAAGCATCCGCTAACTCTTTTTTAGACCATCTTAGTATTATCCCATTCTTCTTAATTTTCTTTTTTTTCTCTTGAATTGTATTCTCGTATATGGACTTCAGTTCATAATATTTATTTACTTTTTCACCGAAATCGAAACGTTCCTCTAACATTCTTTCAGTTTCAGAATTATCACTATTTGAATAGCTGGTCATGTTAATATAACAAGATATTTTTATAAATGTATTTCTCTTCAATCAACAATGTTGAGCGACGTTTGTTTATATTTGATCGTATTCGTTTTCCCATCCAGGAAGTCCTGAAATAAGTGTTTGGCTTTCCATTTTCTTAACGTCTTGATAATTTTTGATTCTAGACAATATATAATGTTTTCGATCTCGTTCTTTTAGCAATTTTTCTGCAGGAGTAGGTTTTCCTTTGTATTTATAATACAAAAATCCCCCTATCGTGGAGATAATTGTTATTGTGACTATGATATTAACCATATCATTATAATAGTTCTTTTTGAACTTTGAGCACCTTGCAAGCGTCTCGTTTAAAAAATATTTAGTTCCAGGTTCCACTAAAGTTGGTTTAGTGAACTCGATATCCATAATAATTACTTTTATAATATCATAATAATTTATACACATTACATATACATAGAAACACATGGCCAAAATAAACTCGCAAAACAGTTCTACCTCCAAGAAAAATAAATCGCAAGACAACTCGATATTGACAATCTTATTGTCTCTTGTAGTTATTATTCTTTACTACATGTTTCTTAAACCAGTTTTAAAGGTCGATATTATGGGAGACCTTAACAAGTTTGCAAAGTTTTCCAAACAAAAGTACATCATGATGATTGTGTTGTTTGTTATTCTTTTTTTGATACACATGATTGTAAATCTTCTTGGATTTCAGAATAAATGTGGAGGATCAATCGGTGAAAATATTGGAAAAGTATTCGTAAGCACATTTGTTCCGTGGTTGTTAATTTTTGGAGGACTTATGCTGGTGTTAATAATATTTCCTGGATTTAAAGGAGCATTTTCAAACGTGATTGGTTATTATGCAGTGTACCGAGCATCTAATACTATTTTAGTGAAACTTCTTGGAAATGCACAAGTAGACCGAACCATAGAGAATACGCAAGAAACAGATAAAGAGGATGCACATTTACTTGAAAAAGCGTCTGATGCAGTTCTTAAACTTGTGGGGAACACGAGTATAATGATTAATCAGATCACTCCTGAAAACTTTGAAAATATGTGGAAGATGATGATCCCTGTCATGAAACCTGAAATGAGAGGAACTGCAAATGCACCACTTAAATGTGAACTTCTAGAACAGGTCCTTTTACGCGATAATATAGGCGAGTGTTGTTGGTATATTTACACAATGTTACTCTTGATAGTTGTAGTAAAAACAATGCTTATGAAACAAGAATGTGTTACATCGTTATCACAAGTGAAAGAACATGCAAGTGAGTATGACACCCAGCAATCAATGAAGGATGACCAGGAAAAGAAAGATAAATCAGTTGTTTATAAAGGATAATTCGTTCTCTATTTTTATATAATGATATATTGTTATATAAAAATATTGTATTGGCACTGTTATGATGTCAAACTATATACAGTTTAAAACATTAGTTTTGGACGCAAACAGTACATTTGAACCAGTAAATAGCTTATAATTCCTAGGAAAATTGCTAGCATCCACATAGGAAATACTGTCTTGCGTCTAAATCCAACACCAAACTGTCGTATACTTCCGTCTTCTTCAAATACCAGACTTGGGTATCCATAAACAATCGCAAAAAAAAATCCAATAAAGAGAACTATAGAGTAGTATGCTGGATTTTCTAATATTTCTTTTTTGACCATCGTATATATTATCAATATAAACAAAAATGATAATATACACAAGCTATATTTTACTTAGTCACGATTTTAGTCGAGGTATCCAAAATCCTCTTCTTCGTGTCCCCCATAATCTCCATTTTCATCGTCTCCTTTAAATCCAGATAAATCATTATCGTCATTTTCTTGATCCATCTCTCTGTCTAGCTCGTCTAAATAGTCGTCTTTCATTTGCTCGTAGTTTTCATCTGTTACCGCATTATGGTATTTGTTCTTTACAGTTTTCTCTACTTCTTGCATTTTTTCTCTAAACATTCTTTCGTCATCGTATGTTTCTTTAACAAATGTTTTCAACCCTTTTGCCAGACCCTTGTTCCAAACACCAAGTTTCATAACCTTCATGATATTATCTAAATCAAGCTGATCCTGTTCTTCTAGTTCTTCTAACCTTGTTGTTATCATCTGTTTTTCAGACTCTCTTGTATGAAAGTTCGTATTTGATATTTGCATGTAAGTGATGTCAATTGCGTTGCGATGTTTTTGCATTGTTATCAAATAGCCATATAAAAGTCTCGCGGTTTCACTCTTTAGAGTTGTCATATCGCTTTCTAGCATATTTGGGTCAACCTCTGGAATTGCCGCATCTTCTGTGCGACTAAGCTCTTCTATTCCATAGTTTTCGGTTAAATCGGTATTGATGAGTTCTTTGCTTTCTGATAATCTGACATATGTTTCCAAAGCGTTTAACATATAGTATTTAAACAACATTTTGCAGGTATCTATATCTAATACAGATGAAATTGTGGTCGATCCTGTATCAACGCTTGAGAAATATGGAGTATGTTTTACAAGTTTCATGAGTGTTATGCACTCATTTCTTATTTTTACAAGTACGTGTTTCAAAACAGGATTATTATAGAAGCCTTCTAAATGTTTATAATACGCGTGATTACTCTCGTTGATTGTATTTGTTGCAAGATTAGATAATCCTAACCTTTTTTCAGCATCTTTTGCTCTAGACCACGCCTCTTCGTGAGGAACTGCGTTTGTTATCATTTCAGGAAATATGTGTGTAATATTTGTTACATATCGTTTCACAAACTCAAAACAGTTATATTGTGCTACTTGAATAGATCCTATATTCTTCTCTCCCGCACTCCATGATGTAATACTCTTTAACAATATATTCATGTTTCTTACTTCACTTGGATCTAATGAAATATTATCTTCAATAAACCCCGATATTCGATCAAATAATTCTTCATTTTGTTGTCCCAGATAGTTTCGAAGACTACGTATTTCTTCAGTTATGCCTGTGTCTAGTTTTACTTCAAAACTATCAAGTATAATCTCTAGATGACGTTTGAGTATATCATACTTATTATCCGATCCAATGCATTCTAATGTATTTACAATATGTGTTAATTGAGTAACCGTGGCATCGTTCATATCGACACTAACGCTGTTTTTAAAACTACTGGCTCTGAGTAATCGTTCTAGTTGTTTGCTGTCATATACATGATTTTCTTGTTTTAATTTCCTTATTCTTTCTGATAATGTGTCGGATTTGTTAAACTTTTCGGGTTTATCTCCACAAATTGGGAGTATATCTTTATCAAGATCGACATTAGATCTAGAAAACTCGCATATACTGATAAATGCCAAGTAAATGGTTTCTTCGCTAAATGTTTTTCTAAGTGGAGCATATACATTCTTTGAATCAACGCTACATGTCATGATTTTTGCTTTTCCTAAAAGTTTATTGTCTCGTATCACATTCTCAAGAACTCGAACAACTTTATTTGAAGTTTCTATTTCACAGTCTGGCTTGGAAAATGTATCCATTTGACCATACGATGCAACACGGCCATTTTCAAACAATGGTATAAGCTTCCCTTGACTTACTATAGTCTCTTTGTCAGTGCCTTTTGCTTCGTTCAATAAAAATTTTCGAATAGAGCTTTGAGGATAAAGAGAGAAATAAAGAAGCTTCCCCTGAATAACACCTAGTTTTTTCCATTGTGCTGGACTTCCGACCTTCAAATCATCTATGAAAAGTTTTCGAAACTCTTCTGTGATATTCTCGATCTTAGATGTATTAATTTCGGTTACTGGTGGCAGAAATGTTGTCCATCTAGAAATGCTCAAACTTTCGGGAACATCTTCATCTGGATGATCAATCAAATACACAACTTTGTCGTGTATCTTTTGTTTGACACGAATATCATTTATGTAATGCTGATCTATTGTCTTAATGATAGTCTTAGAGATTGATTTGATATCTTTTCTCTGAACGACTTTCCACACTCCACTAGAAGATGCAGTGCCTTTTACTACACATGCGAGATATTCTACGCTGCTATAATCTCCAGAATTATCGAACGGATAACCATTAAAGGATCGGATACATCCTGGATATGTTTTTTTTGTGACTATTCCAGGCATAGATGTTTGAACTCCTATTATGAATGCACCAACTGTTAAGTATAAGATAGTGTGATCATACAAATATTTGTAAGGAACCGACTTTTCGCCCTCTTTTGCCTTGCGTTTTGATTCTTCCCTATATTCGCTTTCTCCTGGAAGAACATTGGGTTTTTGAAGTATTGATGATGCAAGAGACACGATAAACTCTACTAAATTAGAAGTTTGTATGCTCATCACGTTTGACAGAGTAACTACTATGTTAAACATAATACGAGTTTCGGGGCTATTATATAGTTTTTTCAGTTGTGAAACCTTTTCAATATGTGAACTATATTTTGTTTCAAAATCGTCGGTTGCAGCTTCTCTAGTTATATTCTTCCTTCCCGCATCGTCGTAACCTTCGTCTTTCCATATTTTCGAATAATTATATCCAATGCATTCATGAAATTAGGTTTTGAAAAATTCCCGTCATCTAATAACCATGCACTAGCCAGAGTTCGGTAGTATAAAGGAATAAGAGGCACTTTTGTATTTTTACAATACAACATTTCTTTCGGATCACCTTTTTCCAGTTCTTGGTTTGTGTGTTCTTCGGTATAGTTGTTCATAAAATAAATAAGATCGGCATATTTTTTACCATTATCGGTTTGACTTAAGATAGTCTGCATCAAATTAAGATGAGGAGATTTTACAATATCAGTCATCACATTCATAGCCTTTAATCCTTCTCTGTATTGGTAGTCATCATATTTACATAAATCATGAACACGTCGTGCTTTGATAACATCAATATTTTCGTAATCGCGAATATATTTAGTATCAATGTATTGAATAAGCTCATCTTTTGTTGCAAAGTATTGAGCATCAAGTAGACCAATCAGTGTCTTCAGCGTAGTATTGCGTATATCTTTTCTGCTTGTATCTTTTGTGTTACATTTCGCGTCTAATCCTTCTTGAACAAGGGATATACACTCTTTTTGTAAATTACAATCAGTCGCAGATGTAACAAACAGGGAACTATTTGTAATACTATCATCTTTCTTCCAGACATTATTCTTACGAATATAATAATTCTGTTCATCGGTAGATGTATCAAATAGCATTGCATATTCTCCCTCTCGAACCCTTCTTTTTCCCCTTATCAGAGTTTCGGTCAAGTAGTCTATGTCGGGAGTTCCGTTTGGAACTTGAGTTGCAACTTTTTCACGAATAAAATCAAAAAACTCATCAGGCGTCATTCGATTATATTGTGCAGAAAACTTCTCAACTGTGTTGACATGAGACTCGTTTTTCTTAATCAGAAGACCGTAATCTGTTGTATCATATTTTTTATCGTAGTATATTTCCATTCCATTATCTGAAGAAACTTCTTCCCTTGTGAGATATTGTTTTGTCATCATATATACAGTGCATTTTTCGGGTTCGTCTTCACTTACAGACTTGTCTTCTTGATAAATAGACTGTAGTGTGTTGTGCATATCATTGTGTAACAACTTATCAATATTCTTTTTTGTTATCGCATCGTAAAAGAGACGACCACCATCTATTTGAATAATACGAGACAAATATTCGCTTGTCGAGTAATTATTATTTGATTTATTATATTTTTCAAAAATGTCATTCTGCATACCTTCATCAACCAAGTTTTTGATTTTTTTGTTGCTGTAACTAGATGTACTTCTCAACCCTTTTAATCTACGGAATTCTTTGAGCCGAGACGTATACTCAGTTATATATTCTTTGATGTTATTTCTAATATAACCACTAATGCTCTCATAATGAGAGAAAGTTAAATCAGATTGGTATATAAAATACGGCTGCAAAAACATTACATATTTATTCATACTTGTTGCACGGGTTGCATGTGGTGATATCATATCTAAAATCTTTTTTGTTTTTGGAATAATTGATCGTAAATAAGCCGAGTAAATCTCAGAAGACGTCATATCATTCATCATTTCTTTTGGAATATTTAATTTGTACATATTTGTAGTGGTATAGTTTGAAAGATTGTATCCTGATCCTGATTGAAAGTTATCAATACTAATGCGTTGTATTTTAGAGTTTGATGATAGCAACTTGTAATAAAGTGTGAGTGCGTTCTCTCTTCCTATCTTTTCATGTAATCCTGTCATTGGTAAATCATACTGTGAAAACTTGGACACTGAATATGGAAGAGTGATCAGTGATTTAATTGACATTAACTCTTTCATTCCAGACATCTCACGCAAAGATCTGTCTGTCTTCTCCATATTTTCATCTCTCTCCAACAAGAAGCTAGATGGTTCTTGTAATCTATATTTATCCATTCTACACTCGTTTATTAGTTGGGTCTTGTTGTAACGGTTTGTTCTCCCCCAAGAACTTGAACGGAAATTACCAAGATTGTCAACCACAACATTCAAATCATTATGTACATTGAGAGAAGTTAATACGTCTTTATCTTCGGGGTCAGCCTCTACTGAAGACTGGAATGTTCTTGAAATACTATCGATAAACTTCTTGTAGTGATTAATAAGTTCCCCGTTGCCACCTTTTGTATAGGTATCTGTTAACCTAGACAGTTCATCCACCAACTTGTGCTGAAACTCGGCATCATAAATGTTGTCATCCTCGCCCATATCAGCCTCTAATCTCCTTATATTTTTTACAACAGGTACGATCCATCTTACAGGATGAGACATTTTTTCTAATATGGATATCAGGGGTTTCCACTCTGCTTTATGAAACTTGGCCTTTAAAACATTACCATATTCGTCCTTTAATGAAAACTGATCTCTCAGTTCTACAAACCTGGATGTTTCCATTTTCAATCGCTGCATTGTTTCAGGTGAAATGTCACCTTTGATTTTGCTTTTCATTACCATATCATCAAGTAAATCGTCTATTTGAAACTGGATGTCATACCTTTCTTTATTTTCAGACTTTCGTTTCTGGGTAGTGACTTCTGGAAGAAACTCGCCAAGCATGCGTTCATCTGCTGAGATTATATATTGTTGAACAAGCTTTTCGGGTCTTGTTCTCTTTTGATTGCGAACACTTTTAACCAATGCATTTTCATCTTTATTTATATTATTTGAAATATCAGATGTTTCTAAAGTTTCGTCTATACCATCTTCATCGTCGTATTGTTCTTCTTCATAACCTTCTTCATAACCCTCTTCATTATATTGTTCCTCAAAATTATCATCATTTATATCTTCTATACTATCTTCTTGGGCTTCATCGTCTTCTATTTTTTTGGAAGGAGAGTTTCTTATTTCAAAACGATCGATTGGCAAATCATGTGGGACACCCTTATAACCAAAGTTTATAAATAACACTTCATTATCTGGATAGCTAGTAAGTTCTATCATATCTTCTTCTAAGTTAGTAATTTCCGCGGTTATAACAAATGGCGTGTCTCCATTAAAATAAATATTTAACCATTTTCCTGGAAGAAGTCCATTTTGTCGGGCATAACCATCTTCTTCATTTCGTCTCACTACTTTTATCGTTTGAATGGTTCCGTCCCCAATACTGCCCGTTTTATGAATACGTAATTTATGGGATTTCCCTGTATCGATATCAACGATGAATGCACTATCTTTATCAATATAGTTAATGAAAAATGTTTTATTATGAAATATCTCGTTTTCTGGAGATAATATAAAAATAATATCGGATAATTTCAATTGTCCTCGGGAAAGATCAGTCGCTGCCTGATTTTCTGCGGACGTTGCTATAGCATCATTTGTCATACTTAGTACTTCAGTCATTGTTATTATTCCTATATTTATAATAGAATAATATATTTTACCGTGTTCCTAATTGATACTGATTTTACATTACTCGACTTTCAGTCTTCTACTACTAAATAACATACAAACATATATCCAAAAGGCTTAGAGATTTACACCTTATTGTAAGTATTATAGTAGATTTTGATAATTCATGACAGCAACCTATACCATTTCTTCCCAATCTTCCCCTGTATTTAAACAGCTAATTTCTAATTTAAACAATCCAAACGAAGATAATTCGTCCAATGATGAAAAAAATATGCCGATTAAACTAAAAAATATTAAGGTGATGAGATGTAAAAATAACGATCCCGATCCTACAAAAGAAACACTATACGACACATACAAACTTGTAAATTATAGCCATCATCTAACACAATCTATGACTGGAACTGTTGGAGTGTTGAAGTCCCTTTTATTTACCGATGATAATAGATTGATTTCATTTTCACCTCCAAAGTCGCATTCATATGAAGGGTTTGCGGACATGTTTGTTGACATCACAAAATTACAAGTAGAGGAGTTTATTGATGGAACAATGGTAAGTTTATTTTGGGATGATCGTTTAAACGATTGGGAAATTATGACCAGAAAAAAGGTAGGTGCAAACAACTTTTACTACACATATACCCCAAATGATAAACAGCCTACATTTAGATCTATGTTTTACGAGGCAGTTTCTGCCTCTAAACTAAACATTGATAATCTCGACAAGAAATACGTGTATAGTTTTGTGCTACGTCATACAAATAATAGAATTATTACAAAGGTAAACTCATGTGAATTATACTTGATTGAAGTGTATTCGATTGAAAATGACATTTTACAAGAGGAACTTTCGTATGCGGTCACGATTGTATCTAGAAACGACGTTATGGAAATGCCAGCTTTCAAAGAAAGCAGTGTGAAGACGCCGAAACAATTTGCTTTTACTAACTATAGCGACATGGTATCGTCGGTAGATGACTACAATAAAGATCCGTCTATCCCAAAGGGATATATTATTAGAGACGTTATAACTGGATCTAGAACAAAGATCCAGTGTAAAACTTACACTGACATAATGGATAACCTCAAGTGTAATTATTCAGATACGAGATATATGTATTTAAATCTTCGGTCTGAAAAACTAGTTAGCAAATATCTAGAGTTTTTCCCAGAACACACAAGCCTGTTTAACTATTATCACAATCTCTTATGCGACTATACTCATTTCTTATTTGCTATGTATATTGAGTGTTATATGAAAAAGACAAAACCTCTTAACACATATCCATCTCATGTAAAAACTCATATGTTTAGTCTTCATAAAATTTATAATGAACGTAATAAAGAAAAATCTATTAGCATGAAAGATGTTATGACATATGTAAACAATATGGATGTCCCACTTCTGTATTCAACGCTATTCACTTATTCAAAGTAAGGTCAAATAAATAAGATATTATTTCATTATTGATGCAAATGTAAATTAAAAATATTTACATCAATTCTATTTACTTCATATATACTATATTTATTGTCAAAACTTATCAAAACATATTCAATAGATTTTCATAAACACTTACAATATTTGTAAGACCTTCAATCATATGTCCTGCAGCAATTGATTTTTCTGTTGGCTCTTTATATCCAATGCGGATCATAATGTATGTATCGTGTGGGTGAAACTTTTTAAAGCCACAAAATGTCATTTGTTTATCTCCTTCGTAATGAGATGAATATACCATGTACTGTAACATTGTGCCAAGTGTATAATCTTCATTATCAATCGTGATATCGTATCCATTTTGAATAGTGCTTGCAGTAGTTTCAATAGTAACATCATTTTTTGTTTTATTTTCAGGATCTTCGCTTACTCCCGCATCGTCATCCACGTTTTTATTATTTCCGGGACTTTCAATAGCAGCCTTTACTGTCTTTGCCTTCTCGATTAACCTTTCGCAGCCAATCTTGAGAAGTTCTTTACATGTATATACACCAACTGTTTTTACTGTAAAATCAAAGCTGTTTGGGATAAAGTATCTTTGTGCATCAAGTAATGTCCAGTCTTTCATAGCTAATTCAAGATTATCGCCTGTCACACCACTATCTTTTAGTTCTTGCTCTTTTATCTTGTATTGTTCGTTTACTTTAGTTT
>Ga0209092_10004369_pt1 | contig 11828 bp, 8 predicted proteins | sample FraStrMetagenome_FD_187446 | JGI IMG/M metagenome (GOLD analysis project Ga0209092, IMG submission 187446) | Marine eukaryotic phytoplankton communities from Arctic Ocean - Fram Strait ARC3M Metagenome (SPAdes) (version 2) | ecosystem: Environmental > Aquatic > Marine > Oceanic | place: Fram... | reverse complement strand
AACTAGAGATTTTTGGCTAAACGCAGAAGAAGCTAAAAAATACGGAATAATAGACGAAATTATTAAACCAAAGAAATAATGACAAAACGAGACACAACAAAAGAAGTTTTTGTGCAGTTAGTTAATCTACAACTAGCGCCTCATAAAAAAACATACGAAGACGTATCAGGAGATCCTGAATGGTATATGAAGTATAAGACTACTAGAAAAGATGAGGTTAAATTTATTAAAGCTGGAACAGACATTTTACGCAAAAAGTTAAAGATGACTAAAAAAATGGCTGAACAAGAAATGAGCTGGTTTATTTTGCAATGGGGTTTAACAACCGCCGTAAGCTTTAATAAACTTAAAACCGAAGCTACTAAGGTTTTAAAATCTGGTTCACGTGACTAGAGAACAAAAACTACTTCTTAATCCAAAATACTCAAAAAGAATTGTTATTCTACAAAAAAGCGACTATCGAGGTCGCCAACAATTCTTTATACTCCACAAGAAAAATAGATGGAGCACTCTATCCATGGCTGATATTCCCAAATATAACAGGGTTAGGGCAACATTAGATCTAGCAGAAGAAGTTGCATTTGATCTAATAAAAAATTACGAAAAAGTTTTTATGTCGTAAATCTGGTAAAGCAGCTTACGAAAGATTAATAAATAATGTATGAGTAAGTTAATAACACCTAAATGGATTGAGGACGGACCCCTTGACCTAGAGTACAAGACGTATAAGTTCTTGCAGCGAGTTAAAGAATTAGATGAATTAATACATACTAATCTAATGGCTGCATTGTGGGAAATAGATGATACATTAGATTATCTATATAGATATGACGCTATCAAACAAACTGATAACGATCTCGTACCAAGTATTGAATTCATGGGATTTCCTATGGATGATTTAGAATTGGTATTTACTACTGAAGAGGAGATGGACACTAATGATATAGTTGATTCTATGTACGAAGACTGTATTGATAAATTTGAAATGCTTCACTCAGCATGCCGAAAAGAATGGAGAAGTGTTGAATCTGAACTAACGTGTTCTTATTTAGGTAATAAAAAACATTTTCTTTCTGGTGGATTTGTTTTTATTTCTACACCAGACAACAAATTGCATGTGTATTTCTTTAATAAACCTTCTAAGAATTTTAAACAATCTTGGAAAGATTTTAAAATGGAACATATAACAACAAAAGAATATGATGAAATAGAATATTTTAAAACTTTAGAAGAACTTTCTAAGGCTAAATCTGATCGTATTTTAATTAAAGCTAATCTCAAAACACATGCCAAAGTACCTGGTCATGCTATTACTGTGGTGAATAGTGTAATATTTAATATGTTACATAGAGACTATGCGTTTTAACGTTGATATATAATACAAGCAATAAAAAATTATATCATAATTATGCCAAGTGTAAACAAACAACAATTAATCGCGGTCCTACCTGAATACAGCAATGTTATTAGAGGACAACAAGACGCCGCAACTATTACCTTACATAAAGATTATGTAGGTAACCCATTAAACATAGGGTCTATTATTGACGTAAAAGTTGAATATTTAAATAACGATTTAACTATATTCAAAACTCAGTCAAAAGCAAATGCAACATTAACTTTTGGTTCTGGTGAGAGTAGGAATGCTATAAGCCTTTCTATGACTGGTACTGAAACTTTAGCGTTAACATTAGATGCAAATAACATTAACGGGGAAGTATGGGCAAGAGTAACTATTACTGAAGGTATTAGCCCAGTTGTATTACCTCTTTTAAAATTAGGTAATGTATATAATCCAGGCCAATCAATTGGTGATACTGTAGCATCTAGATATGGAATGCCAAGTACAGTATATGGAATTAAGGATTTAGGTAATCAATATGATGGATCTAATCCTGCAGCTGGACAAATTTATTTCAACTCAGATATTCCATCTCAAGTTAGTAAAATTAAACTAGCTGTTAAAGATGATAAAGGATTTAGAAATGAATACTTAGAAAATTTACTAGAAAACAGAATTAATGTTGATGGAAACTCAACAAACATATTCTTTACTAATACAAAAAACAACAGTGAATACGCTGTATACCAAATTACATCTTGGAACTGGGTAAATGTTACAGACTTAGATTCTGCTAATCCTAACTCAGAAGAAGATGATGATGCAATAGAATTAAATGTAACTTTCGATTCTAACTCAACAATACCAGGTGAAATATATAAATTCACTATAGGTGATGACTTTGGGTTATTCTACGAAACATATAATATATCTGCACCATCTAATGTAATGGTAGATGTTAATGGTACAAGATATAATGATATTAGATTAATTAATATGACTGGTGGTGTTATCGCTAGTGAAGATAAAGATAACTTCCCTAATCAAATTAATTTACAATATGCCGAACAATTTACTTCTTCTGGATCTTCAGGAACTTCTGGTTCAAGCGGTGTTGATGGTCCTCAAGGTATTCAAGGTGAAAAAGGTGATCGAGGTGATGCCGGACTAACCGGTCTTAAAGGTGAAGAAGGTAGAGGTGGTGATAAAGGAGATCAAGGAGATGTTGGTGCTCAAGGAGCAGCTGGTGCTGTTGGACCACAAGGTGCATCTGGAAATGATGGAGCTGATGGAGCTCAAGGTTTACAAGGCTTACAAGGCTTACAAGGGGTTGCAGGTGGAGTTGGAGCAACTGGAGCTAAAGGTGATGAGGGTGATTCTGCATATAGAGTATACGCAAACGGAGAAGCTAATCCTCTTCCAAAAACTCAATGGTTAGAATCATTAAAGGGTGATTCTGCATATAGAGTATACGCAAGCGGACAAGATTATCCACTTTCTAAAACTGAATGGTTAGCAACACTAGTAGGTCCTGAAGGAGCTGTTGGTGCTCAAGGAGCAACTGGTGCTGATGGTACTGACGGTACTGACGGTGCAGATTCTACTGTAGCCGGTCCTATTGGCCCCGCTGGAGCTGATGGAGCTGATGGTGCTGATGGTGCTGATGGTGCAATCGGTCCTGTAGGTCCACAAGGTGCTGACGGTGCAGATTCTACTGTACCTGGCCCACAAGGTACTGAGGGTGTAAAAGGTGCTGATGGTGCTGACGGACCACAAGGTCCAACTGGTGCTCAAGGTATCCAAGGTATCCAAGGAGCTAAAGGAGATGATGGACTACAAGGTTTAAGAGGCGAAAAAGGTGAAGAAGGTCAAAGAGGAGTTGCTGGCCAAGACGGTGTCGATGGTGTTGACGGATCACAAGGAGCTCAAGGAGCAACTGGTGCTGATGGTGCAACTGGAGATCGAGGATTTGATGGAGCTCAAGGTAATAAAGGAGATCAAGGTTTCAAAGGTGCAACTGGTGCTCAAGGTATTCAAGGTGCTCAAGGAGCACAAGGTGCTGCTGGTAACGATGGTGCAGATTCTACTGTAGCCGGTCCTACTGGTAACGATGGTGCTAATGGTGTTGACGGAGCTAAAGGAGATCGAGGTGCCACTGGTGCTGCTGGAGCTCAAGGAGCAACTGGTGCACAAGGTATTGCTGGTCAAAAAGGTGAAGATGGTCAAAAGGGTGAAACTGGTCAAAATGGAGTTAATGGTGCTGATGGAGCTGACGGTAGCGTTGGTGCTCAAGGAGCTCAGGGAACTCAAGGAGCAACTGGTGCTGCTGGACCACAAGGTAATAAAGGTGATCAAGGTGACAAAGGTAACCAAGGTGAAGTTGGAGCAACTGGTGCAGATTCTACTGTAGCAGGTCCAACTGGTAATAAAGGTGATGTAGGTGCTCAAGGAGCCCCTGGCGTTGCTGGTGCTAAAGGTGAACAAGGGGTTGCTGGTAATGATGGTTCTAAAGGAGATCAAGGAGATATTGGCGCTCAAGGTCCTCAAGGTGAAACAGGAGCAACTGGTGCAGATTCTACTGTAGCCGGTCCTGCTGGTAACGATGGTGCTGCTGGTAACGATGGTGCTGCTGGAGCTAAAGGAGAACCTGGAGCTGATGGTGCTGCTGGAGCACAGGGTAATCCTGGTGCAGATTCTACTGTAGCCGGTCCTGCTGGAGCTAAAGGAGAGCCTGGAGCTGATGGAGCTGATGGAGCTGCTGGTGCTGACGGAGCAACAGGTGGCGTAGGCCCTGGCATTACACTTAAAGGTAATGTTGCTAATGTAGGTGATTTACCTGCAAATGGAAATACACAAGGAGATGCTTATATAGTACAATCAAATGATTCAATGTGGATCTGGAACGGATCTGTATGGATTGACGGTGGATCTATTCAAGGACCTCAGGGTATTCAAGGTGTTGCTGGTAACGATGGTGCTGCTGGAGCTAAAGGAGAACCTGGAGCTGATGGTGCTGCTGGTAACGATGGTGCTGCTGGAGCTAAAGGAGAACCTGGAGCTGATGGTGCTGATTCTACTGTAGCTGGTCCTGCTGGTAACGATGGTGCTGCTGGAGCTAAAGGAGAAACTGGAGATCAAGGAATTCAAGGTGTAACTGGTAATACTGGTTCTGCTGGAGCTAAAGGAGAACCTGGAGCTGATGGTGCTGCTGGTACTAAAGGAGAAGCTGGAGCTGGCGGAGGCGCTGGTGGCGGAGTTAAATACTTATTAAGATTAGAATATGATGTTAATGAAACTCTAGTTACAAATAATACCACATTTGTTACTGCAACTGGATTTGCAACCGCAGGAGCAAGTGTTGTTTCTCAAACTGCAAACGCTGGTTCAAACAGTGGACACAATGTAACTCTTAATTTCTCAGACACGAATCCTCCAACATCGATTATTGGTTATGGTTGGAATCCTCAGACTGGAAATTATACAGCTGCGGCATACGATAGAGATACTAAACAAGTACAATACGAAGTAGGTCTTAGTGCATTTACTAACCAATCAACCACAGATGGTGGTTCTGGTGATAACGGACAATGGGCTGGAGCTTCATTCTCTGGTGCTGGATCATATAACATCAAATTAGACGTTGACCAGTCAGCATTATCTTATGGTAATGCAGTTGCTGGAGCATTTGGAAACCCATCTAAGTTTCCTCATGCATACTTAATAATTTCATTCTAATAAAGTAATAAAAGATAGGGTGGCTTCGGCCACCCTTTAAATAATAACAAAAAGGTAAATGGCTAATTACAACATAGATAACCCGATACTATTCTTAAAAGGAACAGTAACATCTACAGAAATATCTAAGAGATATGAACACAATGATGCATCAGGATTAGGACCTAATGGTTCTAATATTGGTATTGAATTTAATATTACTGTTAGTTCTATTGATACTCAATCAATTGGTTCTGATGAAACTAGATCTGGTACTACTAGAGCCTATACAGGATTAGATATTAAAACTGGAGATTGGTTAGTTAATAACGAGGGTAAAACTTGTTTACAGATAATTAAAATGAATACAAAGTCTGAAGCTTCTGTTTCTTTTGTTGCAAAAGATGTAGATGCATTCTCATATAAAAACTATAGAGCAAATGGTTTTATTGCTGGAATTACAGAAGTTGCTTTCTTTGAAGTATCTGATTCTGGTAAACCATTAATAGCAGGTGAAGATGCTGCTAGTTTCTTTGGTGATAAAGTAGCTGTAGATTTACTACAGTCTAGATTTGCTATTCAAGAAGAAGACGAAAGATTTAGAATGGAGTTTGATACTCCACAAAATACAATAAGTAAAGGTCAAATAGTTAGTATTGGTGCTGATGGTAATTTATTACCATTTGGAAATGCAGGTGCTTTTGATTTTAAATTAGGACTAGTAGTTTCAACAGGCTATAACAATACAGTGGTTCATATTAAACCATTCAATACTATTATTGATAACTTCAATGACCCTGCATCATTATCAGGAGGATCTGCTGGTGATACATGGTATACATCAAATATAAAACCAGGTGGTATTACAAATGTTCCAAATGATGGAGGCGATAAAGTATACTTCCAATTTAGAGATGCTATTCCTACTGTGGTTACAGCAAGTGTTGCTAATATAACATCAACGACTGGTGATTCACTTAATATAAATAGTACACAATTTGCTACAAATGTATTTGAAAATTTAGATACTGCAGGAATAGTTGCTTTAATTAATGGCGCTAGCTCATATACCGGCGTGGTAGCAACCAATCCCCTATTGCCAACTATATTAAAATCTTACGATGGTGGTTTAAACCCAGCAAATGGTGATGTTGTAATAGTTTCTTCAGCAGATGCTGGAGCAAATAACTCTACTATGGAGATTACACTTTCAGATGGTAATAATTCTACTAGTGTTCAATTCTCAGCATCCGACGGAACATTCCCTGGTACTGGAGGCGCATACTTAACAATATCTGCAAATTCAATGGTGAATGAAATTAATACAGTTTGTGCAGCAAACAATGTAGATATTACAGCTTCTACTGAAGCAAACACAGGTGGTAACAACAATTCAGTATATCCAAGGTTAGTTTTAACTTTAGGTTCAGGTATTGGTGGTACTGCAACTGGTATTACAATTACGGAAGTAGCTGGTGATGCTGCTGGACAAACTTTTACACAAGCAACTGCAATGCCACTTACAGCAACAGTATCTACTGATTCTATTCTAACATTAACAAGAGCAGATGGTGGTGATATTGGCTTAACTGGAAGCGGTACATTCGTTAACGCTAACGGTATGGTATCTTCATCTGCAGGTACTCCACCTCTTTTAGTAATGATCGAGGATGAAGAAGGATCTGGCGGAGTTGCTGAAACAGGTATTGATATTAGAGAAGTAATTTCATGTAATAATACATCTAACGATGGAGATCCAGTAGGTGGTAGTATTACATATACTCCGTTTTCAGACGGTAGTGTAATAATTAAAGTAAATGGATTAGCTGTTAGTTTATCAAACGATAAATCTGGCCCTATTTATTTTTCAGCTGACGGTGGAACAAATGCAAAAACAATTGCAAATATTACTGCTGGAGACTCTTTATATTGGAATGGTTCAGTTGCTGGTTATCAATTAGAGGCTAGTGATGATTTAGATATTACATATCAAAAGTCTTCTAACGATTAATCATTTCTACTAAACAATACTTAAAGCCGCTAATTAGCGGCTTTTTTTATATAATAAACTTTATTTTAAAATAAAGCGGCTTTTAGCGGCTTTTGCTCCTTACTTAATTTAAACCTTACGATAAATATAACTCAAGGGGGAACACTTACGTTTCCTTTAGGCCTAAATAAACAAACATAATAACATGGCAAGATTAAAAGTAAAACAAATTAGTGATTTCACTACTGCTGTTCAAACGCTTATCGATAATGATGTGGATCAAAATGCTGGAGATATTTCTTCTGCACTTTCTGCTGGTGTATCTGCGGGTGTAAATGCTGATGGAGTACAGACAAACCTTGATGGTGTATCTGATGCTTTAAGTGTTGAGATTTCATCTACTAATTCTGACGTAGTTAGAATTGATGATCTTTTAGCTTCAGCTGCAGGTAACGGTGACGTAACTGCTGTATCTGATGCTTTAAGTGTTGAGATTTCATCTACTAATTCTGACGTAGTTAGAATTGATGCTGCTGTAAGCACTGAGATTTCATCTACTAATTCTGACGTAGTTAGAATTGATGGCTTATTAGCTTCAGTTGCTACTGACGGAGAATTATCTGGAGAAGTTGCTTCTATCGATCTTAGAGTTTCTACAGAAGAAACCACTAGATCAACAGACGTAAAAGCTGTAAGTGACGCTGTTTCAGCTATTTTAGCTGGATCTACTGCTGATTTAGATCAGTTTGCAGAAGTTATCTCTTACGTTGACAGTTTAGATACTGCTGACGGTGGAGCATTAACATCTCAAATTGCATCTTTAGAAGGCGTAGTTTCTACTAACACTTCATTAGACGTAGTATTATCTGACGCATTAAGCACAGAGATTTCTAATACTAACTCTGACGTATTAAGTATAGAGACTGTATTAGGAACGATGGGAACATCTGAAACTATTACTGCTATCAGTGATGGATTAAGTGCGGAGATTTCATCTACTAATTCTGACGTAGTTAGAATTGATGCTGTAATTACTTCTGCTGCTGACGCTGCTGATTTAACTGCTGTATCTGATGCTTTAAGTGCTGAGATTTTAGCAACTGGTAACGAGATAACTGCAATTGATAATAGTATCGATAGCTTAGAAACGTTAATCGGAGTAGCTGATGATTTCTTACACGAATTCGGAACGTTCAGAGGTGTTACAAGTTTTGCAATCGCTAACCCGGTTCAATTCGCAAGCACGGATGATCTAAATGTATTCATTAACGGACACAATGTTCACCCATTAATTGGTAGTGAAGAATCAGGTGTTGGTTACTCGACTGCAGATGGACTAACATTCAACTTCTTGAACATTGGTTATGACTTAGAAGCTGGAGACACTTTCTACGTAACTGGTAAGAAGGCATAATTAATTCATTAATTAATTAGGTAAATTTAAGGGTCCCTTCGGGGACCCTTTTTTATTTGTAAGATATATAAAGCGTAGCTAAAATTATACATAAATTTATGAAAATAGGAATAACATTAGGTCTTAAGAAGAAGAATGAAAGTATGTGGATTAATGGTATTAAGCTTAATGCCATATTCTTAATGAACGCTTTACAAAAGACTGGAAATAAAGTAGTTTTATTAGATACTAGTAATGAGGTTTCTAGATCTAATTCCGGGAAATTAAAAGACGATGAGATTGTATGGGATTCTAAAAAGTTTCCAATATATGATTACACTAAACATTTACACACTTGCGATATACTAATATTATTAGGAACTGCAATTGGACCAGAACATGTAGATAATTTTAAATTAACAGGTCCAAATAAAAAGGTTATCAAATATGCATGTGGAAATAACTATGTTATTGACATGGAGAATATGATACACAAAACACCTGAAGAGGCAGAAAAGATTGGAGTTACATTTAATCAAAATATAGACGAGGTATGGTATGTTCCTCAACAAGGCTACCAAAACCAAGACTATTATTCTATTACGCACAGGCTACCAAAAGAAAAAGTATTTCCAGTACCTTTTATTTGGGACCCAATGTTTATTGATGAGATTGAAGGTCAATATGGTGGAATGGTTGTAGATGAAGATGGTAATGAGATGCAAAAGACTGATGATATTCCTGTTTACCAACCTGGCAAAAAGATTGAGGATTTAGAATTAACTGTATTTGAACCAAATTTAAACGTGGTAAAATTCAGCATGATACCCATGTTAATCGCAGAACAATATTTACATAATGGTGGTGATTTGTTTAAAAGACTAAATATTATTAGTGCTGCTGGTTTATATAAAAATCCTCTTTGGCAAAAGTTTGTAGCTAAGCTACATATTACTGAGAAGAAAAACAAAGAAAATGAAAGTTTATTAATGGTAAGGCACAGATACCCTATTCATTACATATTATCACAAATGACAGATATTGTTTTATCCCACCAATGGGAAAATCCACTTAATTACGCTTACCTAGATGTAATGTATTTACAATTCCCATTAATTCATAATGCAGATATGATTAAAGATGCAGGGTATTTTTATCCGGATTTCAAAGCAGAAGAAGGAGCTGAAATATTAAAGTGGGTTATAGATAACCATGACAGCAACATAGACGCGTATAACGAAAAGAACGAAGAAGTCCTAACAAGATATACAGTTTACAACGAGGGTCTAGTAGACACATATAAGAAGCTCTTAGAAAACCTACATGTAGGTGAAAACAAACACAATCTCAGTCTAGAATATGACTGGAAAACAAATCTATATAAATAATGAGTAAAAACGCAATAGTAGTTTATATTAACGATTCAGAAAGAACTGTATTAGAATTTGGTTGGCTATATAAGACCTGGTTATTATGGTCTATAAACGAATCATGGGATATAGTAGCATTTACTAATCCATCTGTAGTAGAAGACGTTAAATCTAAATATTCACATGATAATTTAAAGGTTATTGAGATGGCACCGGCAGATAAGCCTGTAACTAATTCTTATGCAATGTTTGAAGACGAGAATAACATTGACATATTAAGAGAGTATGGATTTTTATTTAGAACAGGATGTGATAGTTTTTTAACTAGGCATTTTGCAGATTTTAAACCATGGAAAGATAAAGTGTATGTTGGTATTGGATTGCATGCCGCGACAGCTCATCCTGGTGACTTAGTTAGAGAGAAGTTAAGTATTCTATCTAATAAACTTGGATTAAAATGGCACGGCCTTTCACATATAGGCCATAATTTATTAGCTAGTTCTGAAATGGTAATTGCAAATTCTATATTACAAGCAAGTTTAACTAAATGGTTATTAGAAAATAGCTTTACAAATGGGGATGGATCATATCCGAGTTGGTTTAAAGGGGAAGTTTCCCAATATGCACATGAATTAGCAATAAATAGTAATGTTAGTCCCTTGGGAATACACCAAGGAAGTATTGATACATGGTGCGGTAATAATGAAATAACTTCATTAGATCTACATATAAGAGCATGGCCACAATCTAATGATGTTTTTTTTGATAAAGTAAAATACCACGCTGGTGATTTACCTAAAATTAAATTTAATGAAGTACCTAAAACTGCTGGAGAATATTGTGTATTCGTGGCAGATATGGATATTAAAGAGATACTTTTATTAAATCAAAAAAATATTTAAAATTTCAAAAGGTATTTAACCCTTTAGAAGTTAAGATACGATATATAATATAACGCGAAAAAAATACAACAGTATTAAATGTCTAGACTAAAATTAAAACAAATTCAAGAGATACTGCTAAGCAACCTACAGAATGGTGATTATTTAGCATATAACTCAACAAATGCCACTTTTGAAAACACCGCTGCGCCATTAGATGGTAGCTCGGGAACAAGCGGAAGTTCAGGAACAAGCGGTTCAAGTGGAACATCTGGTTCTGACGGAACCTCCGGTTCAAGTGGCTCAAGCGGAACATCTGGTTCTGATGGATCAAGCGGTTCAAGCGGGACATCAGGTTCTTCAGGTATTGACGGTGAAAAAGGTGCTGATGGTGCAGCAGGTTCTTCGGGAACTTCTGGATCAAGTGGTGTTGATGGATCTTCAGGAACATCTGGTTCTTCAGGTATTGATGGTGAATTAGGACCTGCTGGTGAAGATGGGGCTCCTGGTTCGAGTGGAACATCTGGATCAAGTGGCTCAAGCGGAACTTCTGGTTCAAGTGGAACTTCTGGATCTGACGGTTCATCTGGATCGAGTGGAACTTCTGGATCAAGCGGAACATCTGGTGCTGATGGTGCAGGTGGTGAACAAGGTGCTGACGGTGCAGCAGGAACTTCTGGTTCTTCTGGAACATCTGGCTCTGACGGCTCAAGTGGTTCTTCAGGAACATCTGGTTCTGACGGATCTTCAGGAACATCTGGATCTGACGGTTCATCTGGTTCAAGCGGAACATCTGGTTCTGACGGTTCATCTGGTTCTGACGGGACTTCTGGTTCTTCTGGAACATCTGGCTCTGACGGCTCAAGCGGTTCTTCAGGAACATCCGGTTCTTCTGGCTCAAGTGGCTCTTCAGGAACATCTGGTTCTTCTGGATATTCAGGTGCTAAATCAGCAAACGATATAGAAAGTTTAGGTAATGGTGAATTTGTAGGCCAAGTAGGTTTTACTTCAGACGGTAAAGTGTATATATGGACTGGAGATACATGGGAAGAAACTCAAGATTTAAACGGTTCATCTGGATCAAGCGGAACTTCTGGCTCTGACGGTTCAAGTGGCTCAAGCGGAACATCTGGTTCTG
>Ga0209092_10004367_pt1 | contig 11832 bp, 3 predicted proteins | sample FraStrMetagenome_FD_187446 | JGI IMG/M metagenome (GOLD analysis project Ga0209092, IMG submission 187446) | Marine eukaryotic phytoplankton communities from Arctic Ocean - Fram Strait ARC3M Metagenome (SPAdes) (version 2) | ecosystem: Environmental > Aquatic > Marine > Oceanic | place: Fram... | reverse complement strand
AAACTTTTTTCATGTGCTTCCAATCGCGCATTTGCCGAATTTGAATACTATTCTTCCTACACTAATTGTTTTTGAACATCCATCTCGAGTTTCTAAACAGATTGGACAATGTCTACTTAGAATCCCGGTTTTTTTTAGTTCTACTAATTTTAATATAAAAAATTCTTTCTGATCATTATAGTTATTTTCGCACCTAGGTGGAATATAGATTTCAAATTCTTCGAGATCGACAGGTCAAATTTCGGAGGCGTGGAAGCGTACTCGGCTACAGAAAACATACCAAAATTTGTACAGGCTCATATTCCTGCCGATTCCGTGGAATATAATTATTTACGACATTGAGTCATTATGAACGAAAAGTCCGCAAATAGGGAGTCAATTTTTAGTTGTAATGACCTGATACAAACTTAAACTATTTGATATTCCAAAAACAGCCTTTTGCTATTTTTTTGGAAGGGATCCTATCGAATAAGGTAAGGAATTTGTGGCATCTGCAGGGTATGCTCCTAATCTTCATTGTTTGATTCAATGCGTTTGAGATTAACTTCTTCTTCAACCTGGATATAATCGATCTAACAAGTCCATTTTTCTTTTGTTTCGAATAGCTTTCCAAAAATCACCAACCTGTCGCTACAAGATCATGATAACATCGAAAAAATACGTATTTTCTAGTGTCATGTCTGTCGCGGCTCTTTATGCACTTCTGCATACAGGACCTTCGGGACAAATCCATGAGCAAGGCCATCGAGGACTGCAATTAAAGGAGTTTTGTGCTAACGTGATTACACCATTTCTAGAGTCTATCACGGGAAAATATTTCCCTGAATTTGAAGGCCTTACGGAAGAACAACTCATCGAACTTGGCGTTCTGGAAGAAGACTTAACCTGTGAAAGCTCCGCTTCGCTAGAGCTGGAATTTTCACTCGCGAGTAACACTACGGAAGACTCAGGAATCGATCCACGACAGTTCCAAAAGGAACTTGTCGATTTTGTAGATTGCAGAGCTCTATCGGGTGCGTTTGGTGATATCCAATTAGAGGAAGATTCCGTTCGTATTGACGTCACTCAAAAAGGCTCGTCTCTACTAATGACCTGCAAAGATTGTTTCGACAATGCCATTTGTGCTGATATCACCAATAATTACAATGATAATTCGACATGTTTCCTAGATGATTCCAATGCCCGCTTTACCTCTTCTTGTTCAAGCCTCAAGTCGTTTGATTATGAGTTGTCGTCCTCCGGATCGTCTCCATTCACGTCGAATGATCATACTATTTTCCTGGAAGAATATGCGAAATGCAGTTTGGGTTACTTCGATTTGAACAAAACAATTGAAGAACTCGATTTACGTCTATGTGTCACAATCAATGAGGCAGAGAATTTACTAGAGGTTGTATGCTCTTCCGTTTGCGTCGCTTCCGGGGAATATGATCCCTGTACTGACATGCAAGAAACATTTTTAAATCGAAACCTGTGCTTTCCTCCCCAATTGGAAAATGCTTTCGTATTTTCGGACGATCTCTTTGCAAGCTGTGAAGCGGGTGCAGGAAATCAATACGTCTATGAAGACAATACTATTTTTTTGCCTGTCGCATATGTTGAAGACAGTGGAAACGTCATTTCGGAAGTCGATGATTTTTTTCAGTGTCGGAAAGGAATGGGTGCCTATCCAGATAATTTCAGTACAGATGATTTCCCCAAGGTGTCGTTTCAAGAACAAGTTGGTGAGGAATATAAAATAAAATGTGAAGATAAATGCACCAATGGGGCCTTTTGCAAAGATCTGAAGAATCAATATGATACAGAACTTCAATGCGTAAAGAGATACGAATGCAACAAAGAGAAGGAAACATTTGACGATGTTGATATTCCTAAAAGGCAGGAGTTATGGTGGAATTACAAGCTTAATTTTCTGGATGGGACAGATTTCCAAAGTTATTCTCTATCATACGCAAAAGAAGTTCAAGAAAGATCTCTGCAAAATGTGAAAGACTACATGCAATGTAGGTTTGAGAGCTCCTCCGAATATAACGAAAACGACTTTTTGACGAGCGGACACCTATTTATGGATGATTATGTCGCCTACTGCTGGAGTGCCTGCGGCACACTACCATATTGTGATGCCCTCAAAATTCAACGTGATCAAGATCCGAGGTCTGATCATTGCTATAATAGAATCATTGAAGCTTGTGTAGATTGTAGGGTAGAAACAACTTACAGGTACAGCTTAGATTTCGACCCACCGCAACAAGGAACTCAAGGCACTTTCGAGTATAACATACAGAGTCTCTCAAATAATCCTGTCTCAAGGCAATATTATGGTTCTAGTGGAAATGGGAACGGGAATTTCGGAAGTTCTGCAAATGATAAAGAGGATTTACAAGGTTTGCTGGATAAATATGGTCTTCCTTACCGTTCCTGGAAGTTAAACAATTTGTGTTCAGACCTAGATGAATACGTTGGATGCTCAGATGGTACTATTACTGAACTTAATCTAGGTATGTTTCCCCTTTTAACTTTTTTACAAAGTTATGGAGCCCATTTAATTGCTAACATGATTCTGTTACAGAGATTCCACGATTGAATGAAGGAAATTCAGAAAATGGTTTTAGTTCAAACTTTATCAAGGGCGGCTTTGAAAATTTAAAGACTCTCATTGTAGGCATCGACCGCGAAAATACAATTGGCTTCCCAACGAAATTCTTCAACATTCCCAGTTTAATCACTCTCACCATTCGTAAGTGACATTTCATCATAATATAGATTGCGTAATAAATCTCATTTTCATAATTTGATGTTACAAAAGGAGGTAGAGGTAAACTTACAAATAATTTGCCAGCGTCAATCGGAAATATGGTCGACATGTATAATTTGGATTTGAGTAAGTATTATCTTATTTCTTTCGATTTAATACTCCATTCGTCATCATAGTTTCATATCTTACTTATTTTTTATTATTAGATCAATGTGAAAATGGTGGCAGCAATCAAGGTCTTACAGGAAATATTCCAGCAGAAATTGTATCAGTGCGTCGATTGCGACTTATTGATTTGGGTATGTGCATTTGTGTTTTACCATAATAGCATGAAATGATAATCTCTCTAACTTGTTTTGTCTTATTATTCAAAGGGTGCAATCAGCTATCTGGAGTAATTCCAGATGGATTTTATCGAAATAGTAACGGAAATTCGAAGTCGTACAGAGTCATTAATTTGAGTGAGTCGAATACGCTTATGTCATAAATTGTTTCAATTTGTTGTTGATCTAATCCAATATGTACATTGTATCCTACAGATGATAACAAGTTCAATGGAATGATATCAAATAGTATCAATAATATGCGTGGGTTGGAACAGTTGAGTTTAGGTGAGCCTTCTTTCTAAAAATCTTCTTTCACCATATAACCGAAGTAAATTTGTTTCTTACATTTTTGTCTCTTCACCTTCAAGCCCGAAATAGTTTTACAGGATCACTCCCTAATATGAAATTTTTGAAATATTTGAGAGTACTGGATGTTCGTGAGTTTTACCTTTGAAGTATTTTATGTTCGAAGTGAAAAGGAAGACTCATCGTTTTTTCTCATTGTTTACACTGACTAGAGCGCAATATCTTTGGCGGCAAACTTCACAATATAGATATTCTAAAGAAGAGTTATTCTAGGCTTCAAGTAGTTGCTTTAAGTAAGTCTTTCAATGCCCAGTTGATTTTTTGAATATTTCGAACTCACTCAAATCATTCTATGTCTTTAAATGAAGATGATAACACCATTAAAGGTAGTATTCCAACACAGATTGGTAGACTGAAAAAGTTAAAGTATCTGAACTTGAGTGAGTTTGTAATGATAGCCGACTGAGAAGTTTTGTCATATTGTTTTGACATTTATCTAAAACTTTCAATTCTATTTGTCGTGTTATAAACTAATGACACAGAAAATAATAGAATAACGGGAGACATTCCTAGCGAACTGGCGCTTTGTACCAATCTGAAAGTACTTTTACTTGGAAATAATCCAATGGACTACAATGTACCTGTAGAGTTATCGAATTTTCTAAATGAGCATAACGTGGTACACGGTACGTTTACACCAGATAATTTTGTTTGGATCTTTTCTAGTGAGATGTTCTCATATTGATAAACAATGCATAAATATGATTCTTTTTCAATTATATAGATCTTGCCATTTCGCCATCTAGGCGTCTATTGGCTCCTCCTGCAGTAAGACGGTTAGATGATTCGAGTTCTGAATCGGATACTTGTGATATTATCAGAGAGAGAGACTCAAACACAGTGCTGGAGAAAAGTTTAGATGAACTCTTTGTTGTTTCTAAAATTGAGATACGTCATCAGGATGGTTTCGATAGTGACATTAACGTTCGATTGTCTATTTATAATCTGGAAGACGAAACATTTCGTTACGATGGCACCTTAAGTCCCTTTCAAAGTGAAAAGTATGAAATATTTATTGGAAATAAACTTGGAGAAAAAGTTGAAATAGAACTTGATGGCATCAATACTGTGTTACAGAATGCAAAAGTAGAAGTATTTGGATCTGCTGCTTCACTTGTATCTTTCCATTCTGCAGTTCAAAGTAGTGACTATTGGGATGGTGGCGAAGCAGAACTTGCCATCGACGGAAACCAAAATGGAGACTGGCATTTAGGTTCTGTATCAAGTACAGCAGGGGGGCGTGTCGATGAACCGGATGATGATCCCTGGTGGAAAGGAACTTTGAATCATATCTCTGCAATATCCAAAATAGTTATTTACAATAGAAGTGATTGCTGCTCAGAGCGTATCATGGGATTTCGCTTAACCATCTCTATAGGGGATGAAGATGTTTTCATGTATGATGATAAGTCCGTGAGTGCACAAAATGCGTATGAAATCCATGTTGATTCTTTAGTTGGGAACAAAATAAAGATAGAAATTCTTGGACCTAGCAAGGTACTGAATCTAGCAGAAGTAGAAGTCTTTGGTTTCGAACTGCCCTCATCGCCATTTCAGTCCGCCATTCAAAGTTCTACCATGGCTGAAGCAAATCAGGCATTCGACAAAAATATAGATTGTGATTACCGTGCTGTAATAAAATGTCACTCCCAGACATTTCCAGAATGGGACCCTTGGTGGATAGGAACGTTAACTCAAGTGTCAACGATATCTATGGTGACAATTTATAATATGGAAACAAGGAAAAATCGTCTCCAAGGATTTCACCTGACTATATTAAATGATGATGTAGTTACATTTATTTATGAAGATTCGGCAGTAGAACCTCTTGGCAGATACGACATATATGTACCTTTTAGAGTAGGAAATACAGTAAAGATTCATCTTAAAGGTAACAAGAGAGTATTGAGTTTAGCAGAGGTGGAAGTATTTGGATCTGGAGGATTTTTGCCAACTTTTCAATCAAAAATGGTACGTTTTTTATATATATTCTTTTTTTGAACTTTCTATTCAAGTTTTACTTATTTTATTTTAGTTTCCCAATTGGGTTCATGTAGGAAACGATATCAATGGTGAATTTCCAGATGATGGATCCAGCGGCGTCGCTCTCTCGAATGATGGTAGAACTGTTGCAATTGTAGGCGGTGGACATGACACTTTAAATAATGTGATTGATGTTGGTCATGTTCGAGTCTTCCGTCTTGATATGGGGAATAAGTGGGTTCAACTTGGATCTGATATAGAAGGATTAGAAGAAGGTGATGGTGTAGATAGTAAAGTAGACATTTCTGGTGATGGCCAAACTGTGGCTATTGGGTATGGAAACCATGGTAAGGGTGGACTGGTTAGAGTTTTTCGTTTTGATGGTATGCGATGGATGCAAGTTGGTTCTGATCAAGAAGATGATTTTGATACTGGCGGTGGAGCAAACGGTTCTTCTCAATTTGGTCAGACAGTGGCTTTATCTCATGATGGAAACATTATTGCTGTATCTGCTCATTTTCATAATGGTGGCGGGACAGAGAGAGGGTGCGTGATAATTCTTCATTATAATCAAACCTCATGGAATCAAATAGGATCTAGTATTGACGGTGAAGAAGACAATGACAGATCTGGTTATAGTATGGATTTATCTCCGGACGGTAAGGTAGTTGCTATTGGGGATCCACTAAGCGATGTAAACGGTAAAAGTAGTGGAAAAATTAGAGTTTATCGATTTGATGGTAAGGAATGGATCAAAACTGGATCCAGCATCAATGGGGTCGCAGCAGGAGATAATTTTGGTGTTCATGTCAGTATCTCTTCAGATGGATTGACATTGTCTGCTGGAGGAGACATGCACGATGCTAGCGATGGAAAGGGAGGAACTATAAATAAGGCAGGTTATGTGAGTGTTTTTCGCTGGAATGGAAATTCATGGAGTCAACTTGGAGCTACGATATATGGTGAAAGTGAAGATAGTGGCACTGGGTGGACTTCGCCACTTTCAGATGACGGAAACACGTTAGCTGTTGGATCTTTTCGGTATGATTCTAACGGTGTTGTTGACAGGGGAAGGGTTAGAATTTTTCGTCTTGACGAGAATGCTTGGGTCTTGATTGGAAGTGAGATAATTGGAGGTGCTGCAGAAGACAAGCTTGGTTTCGCATATTCTGTATCCCTTTCTGGCGATGGGAGAATGGTTGCAATTGGAGCACCTGGTTCCCGCAATGGAGCTGGGAGAGTTCGTATTTATCAATACATTGCCAATATGGCTCAGCTTGGTCCTAATATCTCACCAATTCCATTTGATACTGCAAGCCAAAGCAGCACTTTTGGGGGTTTAGTATCGAGTAATGCATTTGATGAGAGCTTCTCATCTATATCAAAGACCAATAGCGAAAGTAATCCATGGTGGGAAGGTACTTTACAAGAATTCGAAACAATATCCAAAGTAACGATATATAATAGGAAAGATTGTTGTCAAGACGAACTCATTGGATTCCGCTTGCTCATTTTCATGGATGGTAACATAACATTCCAATATGATGATGTCTCGGGTATTTTTCAAGAAGAGTATGACATGAATATTCCTTTTGTAGAGGGTAACAAAGTCAGGATAGAACTTAATGGCGATTCAAGAATTTTAGCTTTGGCTGAAGTGGAAATATACGGTCCACCAAAAATTGAGCCAACAGTGCAACCAACTTCTATACCAAGCATACAACCCTCGCTGCTCCCAAGTTTGCAACCCTCTCTTATACCAAGTTCACTCCCATCTGCTCATCCAAGCTCCAAACCAACTCTCACCCCAACCCTTTCATTTGCACCATCAGCATTCCCTATCGTTCAAATTCCAGATACACCTTTTTACTATTATCCTAGTGCAGAAACATGGGATGAATGTAAAAGGCTTGGTGAAAAGTATGGACACTCATTTGCTTCTATTCGCAATGCAGTTGAAAGTTCCGCTGTTTCCGGTGCTTTAGAAGGTCAACATGTTTGGCTAGGTGGTTATCAAACTAGCAAAGACGACGAGCCAGGAGGAAATTGGGCTTGGTTAGATGGAACCCCATGGGACTACACTAATTGGGATAATCGCGAACCAAGTAACAGCAATAACATTGAAGATAATGTTGAAATGTGGCAATCCAGCGGCAAATGGAATGATCAAAAAGGAACAAGTAGGCGAAAGTGTTTATTTAGAGATCCCAATACAACCCTATACAGAGATCCCACTATTATAAAGATCCCAAACACACCTTTCTTCTTTCATCACACTTCCAAATCCTGGCACGATTGCAAAAGTTCAGCTGAAGCTAATGGATTAACATTTGCTTCTATTCGCAGCCACACCGAAAATGAAGCTGTTACTGCATACAAGAGAGAGACTATTTGGGTTGGAGGGTATCAAACCAGTACAGCAAATGAATACGAGGGTGATTGGGAATGGGTAGATGGAACACCTTGGAATACCTATATAAATTGGGCTAGTAGCCAACCGAATGGATATGGTATAGATTATCTATATATGTTTTCAACCTCTTCCACCTGGTGGGACTTGAGCAGCTCAACTTCCAAAAGGGCATGTTTGTACAGAGATAACAAAGTCCAATCTATTCCAAATACTCTATTCTACTTTTATAATGCTTCAAGCACTTGGGATGAATGTAAAATTGCCGCCCAAAGTAATGGGTTATCATTTGCCTATATTCTTAACAATGATGAGAACGAATTAGTTTCCAATTATGTTACTGAATCAGTCTGGCTTGGTGGATATCAAACAAGTACAGAAGGCGAGCCTGACGATAATTGGGCCTGGACAGATGAAAATCCATGGTCAATCTCCACCTTTACCAACTGGGACAACGGAGAACCCAATGACGAAGGAGGTGAAGAAGATCACCTTCTGATGTTGCAAGGAGGTTTGTGGAAGGATGCTGAAAAAAGCCAAACACATGAATGCATTTTTAGAGATGCCAACGTACACCAGATTCCAAATACGGCATTTTACTTCTATGACACAGCCATGACCTTTGACCAATGCAAAGTGATTGCCGAAAATCATGGATATTTATTTGCGTCTATCCGTAGTCAAAGCGAAAATGATGTAGTTAAAAATTACCTCAATAACATCAATGAATCGGTCTGGCTTGGTGGATATCAAACTAACAAAGAGGATGAGCCGTTTGGAAACTGGGCATGGGTAGACGGGACACTGTGGGCTTACACTAATTGGAATACTGGAGAACCAAATGATTGGGGTGATGGTGAAGAGCACGTCCAAATGTATAGTAATGGTCTTTGGAACGATGGAGGCGCAGCATCAAAAAGAAATTGCTTGTTTCGAGATGATACAGATTAGATACAATAGATGGGAATACAAATGGTGATGACAATATGGAACTGTTTGTTGGATAAAAATGGAAATATCTATGGTGACCACTTGAAATGAGAGCAACGACTTTCTATGTGTTGGAAGGACTCGAAGTACCGACTCTTATTTTTGAATCTAAATAATAAAATAGAAATCCTTGATATTTGATCCACCAATGATAGGAATGTCACCATATTCGTAGCTATAGCATTCGTAATGAATTACATTGACAGCAGACTATTTTTCATTGTGGGTGCTCTACAGGACAAACATTCGTGAATTTGATGGTAAGGCGGCCTAATCCCATTCATTGGATTCCATAAACTATCCTTCGATATCATGTTCCTTCATGTTTGGAATGGAATCGGAATCATTCAAAAGGACAGAATAATTCCATTTTGTTCCTGTAGTCCTTCTCGGGTGTCATTTTATTCTGGTGGTGTGTTGTGAGCCATCAATGTCATTGGAGAATCAAAAAGCACATATGTCCATCAAGAGAACTTCTTTCGAGAACTTTGTTTCAATTTGAAATATTCGGCAAGTGAAAATCGGATTTGATGTCTATCGGAACCAGTTTTCTTTTCCGTCAAAATCGAAGGTGACACTCTCGTGCAGGAAGTAGGTCACTGCTACTAGTGAGGATTTGTTCCTCTATTTGAGGGAGGGTGTTTGGATTCGACGATGGTGAGGATGTCATTGCCAGTCACTCACGCTCAAAGTGCTCCTGTCGTGGGTGATCCTGTAGAGAAGGACAAGAACACCTACGGTCGTCCTGGAAATGATGTCTTCCCGGAGGATATAAATTCTTTCTCCAGTATATCTATATATTTGTGGCGCAAAGGAGATTTGTGTTTCGGCTGCCATGACACTTAAAAAGACTGTCAATATAGTCCAATGTCAGGAATCGAAATCAACGTTACGATATTGGAGAACGACGCTATTTTTTTTGGATCCTCCAATGAAGGACAAATAGCTTTTGGGGATCCAATCTGTGACATTTTAATTTCGAAAATAATACATACCGTTTTGAACAAGAAACAATAATGACATAAAATGAGAACATAAGTAATCCTATAGAGGCAACCATATATTTTTACAAGATCGTGATTATAAATGGCCAAAGATAGCAAGTAGACTGGAGTGTTTTTTAGTAACGACTATTGAAGCCAATGTCTTTGTCAAAAGACTATCATGAACTTCTATCAGTGGGAGTGGACCTAAATTTCCTGGGGAATTGCTTAACGTATAAGTGATTGAATTTTTCCAACATTCTCTATCTTTATCAATTTCTGTTATTTTGTTCTCCAAACTAACCACGACATCATCGACAGTTCACGACGATCTGATTGCGCTTCCGAGTTCATCAACAGATGAATTTACACTTAGTCTTCTAGTTTTCTCTGCTCTAAATGATATGAAAAAGAAACCACCAGCGGGAATGGACCCTTCAGCAATTCTTATGACTTCAATGTGAACGTTATTCCCTTTAATATGGGTATCGTTTACTGTTATTATCCCAGGACTGCCAAAAACTGAAGAAAATGTGCACTCCCAACTATAAACGCCAGTTTTTGAAATGTATCGAGAGACTTAGACTTTTTCAATACCTGCAAAGATTCTAATGCCGATTGGACTGCAATCGACGTAGAATTTAATAGTAAAACTTTTGATTTCTCATTTTCTCCCACCACTGTCACTAAAGATGCTGACTTTGCATCACTGCGGCAACTGCTGGATTCATAACGCCATTGAAACTACACAAATAAGTTGTGTCCGACGAAAGCGATGGTGGAATCAAATTGAGACCATGAATAGATATCCTCGTTCCACCAATAATAGGTCCTCTATTCAGATATATATTCCAAGCTGAGGCTAAAGGAGTGGACGTATACAACATTCAATCAACAAATTCACGCCCGTTCATGAAAAGAGAAAAGTGAACCTTCCTCACAGAAGATAAAAAGATCCGCGGTGAATAACAAAGCATTGATAAAAGAATACCTGCAGTCACAGAATTCCCAAATTTGCACTATAACGAAGAAGTATTGTGGACGCAAAGGTACCGAGTACAGATAATCTTGTACCTCCGTTAATAGGACCTGACCTGGGATGTATAGAGGTTGTTGATAAAAGCGGTTCATATTGAAAGGAAACCGTAGGATTGTTTGGATTTGTCTCCTTTATACTTGGACAACTCTATGAATGCTATATTAATACCACATTTCCTCTCCGGACTTTCGCAATGAATTTCATTGCTTGAAATAAAAAACGAATCTGACCGTCCACATAAAATGTTTCCTTTTGTACACCGTATAATACATGATAGATCTGGGGTAAAGAAAAAGTCAGTTCCCAAAACAATCATTTTCATTCCGCCCAACTCATGTGAAAAAGGCAGGGATAACTTCTGTAATTTTTGGCGAAGGTACATATCCAATTCTTAAATTGTTCCTATCGGATTCGAAGCCATCATTTTTGTTAAGGAAATGTCGATGGATGAATTGTGTTCTGTTTGGATAGCAGGTGCTATAAATGTAATCACTTTTTTATCATCTGATGTTAGTGTCACTTGAGCTCCACCAGCTATTAAAATAGACGTCACATATATATTTTCAATAATGTATAATATTAACTCTAGAGGAATTGCGGGAGACGACGTATTCCACCAATTCTATTTACTACTAATATTAATTTAAAATCTATTCTACAACTTAAACTTATACTGTAATTTGGATGAAGTCATTTCTACATTTTTAAATATAACTCTAAATGAACACAATTATGAACTTGCTTCTATGTATTACGAACTAAATTAGTGTATTTACTTACGTTACTTAGATGAAATGGAAGAACAAATCAAGACAGAAAAGATTTTTCCATCGGATTTGTCAGACTAAAATAGTAGTACATAGAATTAAGCTTAATTATTATTATTTATCTGATCTGTATTTTAACTGACCAACCTCACTTTTATTCCATCAAAAAAATAAAAAATAAATCTACTAAAAATGAAATTTCTCTTTCTTGAA
>Ga0209092_10004365_pt1 | contig 11838 bp, 9 predicted proteins | sample FraStrMetagenome_FD_187446 | JGI IMG/M metagenome (GOLD analysis project Ga0209092, IMG submission 187446) | Marine eukaryotic phytoplankton communities from Arctic Ocean - Fram Strait ARC3M Metagenome (SPAdes) (version 2) | ecosystem: Environmental > Aquatic > Marine > Oceanic | place: Fram... | reverse complement strand
TTGGGTGAACTGGTCTGCCATCAGCCATTTTAGGAATATTAGGTCGCATTTTTTGCCAAGTACTGTTTGATACCGTAATGGCGTTACCATTTAAGTCCATAGAAAAAGGCGTAATAATATCAGCTTTAGTGCCGTAGCCCATAGTCGCCGCAATCGGCTGTCCGGCCAACATATGAGCACCATCTAATGTGCCATCAATAACACCATTAAGTAAAACCTTCCAGTTAGCTTGTGCTTGGATAGTGACATAGAGGCCTTCGTCTTCGAAATAGCCATTTTCATAAGCTATGGCAATAGGTGCCATATCGGTTAATTTTATAAAACCAAATTTGAGCTCTTCTTTTTTCTGGCTCGCCAAGTGTTTCAGCATGTAGTATTTGTGTAGTAGATAAAACAACACTAAAAAACAAAAAAGGTTTAATGGTCGTTGAGATAAATTTTTTCCAGTTCATAACTATTCCTTGATTAATTACAAAATTTTTTCAAAAAAAACGCCCACCAAAAAATCATCTTAAAAGGTGATTTTTTGGTGAGCGCCATTGCTCGTGTAGTAAAAGGCATACCTTTTACAGACTTACAGCTTCGTTGCTGATAGTTATTCTTTACTACTTTTATCGCCATTGATAAAAATATTTTGGTTCAAACCAAATTATATTGGCTTTAAACAACATTTATAGTGTTAGCTAAATATGAATAATTAACTACAATAAATGAATAATAAACTAATATAAATTTATAAATGCAGGTTTCATACCAACTTTAAACCTATTGATTTTGTTGTTTATTTTTATATTGTTAAGGGGCTTCAATTGACTTTGCCCTACCAGAATAAGGCAGTGCACCATGAAGGAAGGTTTATTTAATCCTTATAAGGGCTTTATTTTAGAATGAATACATACTTGTACTAAATAACTATGATCAAACACAACACGAACACAAGCATTGCAAAATACTAAAAACTTCCCTTTACTTAATATATTGTTAGTGTTTACTATCTGTTCTGGCTTTAAAAGCACAACTAATAGCACCAAAAACATTAATCGTTATAAGCGTTATTTGCATGAAGCTGATTTTAATAACTCATTAAAAGACTATTTCAAATAGTCTTTTACGTAAATAACCGTAGCTTTTCTTACTTTAGAAGATAACAGCAAAGTAGAGATCATTGTTGGAATTGCCATTAGTGCATACATAAAGGTTAAAAAGTTAATCACAACCGACAAAGAGGCAACTGCGCCAACAATAATAAGTAATAAATAAAACTGTCGATAAATCTTTTCAACGGTTTTTCCAAAAATAAACTCACTGCACTTACTGCCATAATACCAAAACGTTAGCACGGTACTGGTGCTTAAGAAAAAAACCATCACCAATAATAAATAACTACCGATATGAGGAAACGCTTGCTCAAAGGCATACATTGTCATACTCACACCTTCGTTACCTGATTGCCAAGCACCAGAGACTAATACGGCTAATGCCGTGCACGTACATACTAGTAAGGTATCAACAATAGGTCCAAATGATGCGACAAACCCTTCACGAATGGGTTGATTAGTTTTAGCGGCTCCATGCGCTAATGATTCAGTACCGATGCCAGCTTCGTTAGAAAAAGCTCCTCGTTGTACACCAATAATAATAACAGCGCCAAGTAAACCACCGGCGGCAGAATTTGGCGTAAATGCGCTAGTAAAAATTAGTACGAATGTTTCAGGTATTTTCTCTGCATTCATGATAAGTAATATTAAGGTCATCGTGAGGTAACCAACCACCATGATTGGCACAACCTTAGTAGCAACCGCCGTGATCCGGGTTAATTTTCCCATAACAACCCAGGAGATAATAGCAAATAAGCCAATGCCAACAAGAAGATCGAAGGTAAAATGGTTTTCAGCATCAGCAAAACCATGAGGTATGGCAATCACATCTCGTAAAATTTGTACTAGCTGGTTAATTTGAAAAATCGGTAATGCACCAAACATACAACCTAAACAAAATAACCAGGCTAATGGCATCCATTTTTTACCTAAACCTTCACGAATGACATACATTGGTCCACCTTGCCATTGTCCACTGCGATCTTTACCTCGATACATCACCGCTAATGAGGCGGTATAAAACTTGGTAGCAATGCCAACAATAGCGGTTAACCACATCCAAAATATAGCACCTGGCCCGCCCATCGTAATGGCAACAGCAACGCCAGCAATATTACCTAGGCCTAAGGTACCAGACAAGGCGACAATTAACGCCTGAAAATGACTAATATCGCCTTGAGGGCTTGTTTCATTATCGAATTTGCCAGCGATAATGTTGAATGCATGCTTAAAGTGTTTATAAGGGGTCAACTTTGAATGCAAAACAAAGTAAACACCACCACCAACTAATAACGTAACCATGGGTAAACCCCAGGCAAAGTTAACTAGGGTACTTAATAATTCTTCCATTTTGACCTTTTTTAAAATGATAGTTCATGAGGCAATAGTAATTGATACTATATTTTAGAGTACCTAAGATCTAGAGTAGTGGCAGGATAAATTATTTTGTAGTTTACATAGCTGGCTTGTTCGCAACAAAATAAGACTTGACAGAAATCAAAGCCATAAGTAATTTAATTTATATTATTATCAGTCTGTTACTAATTATTGCCGAGGTATTTAAAGTAAAAGTAAAAATCAAAACACATCATAATTCCTTTATTTCAATATTTTTACTAGCTAAGAACAATACTATTTTTGAATTTCAGCAGCCACCACAGATATTTCTACTAGCAACGCTTCACGGGCCATTTTAGCAGCAACACAGGCTCGGGCAGGTGCATGCCCTTCAGGAACCCACGTATCCCATACGGCGTTCATCTCAGCAAAATAACTCATGTCTTTAACGTAAAGAGTCGCTGACAATAGATGAGCTTTGTCACTTCCTGCTTGTGCTAATAATGCATCAACTTTATGAAGCATGGTTTGTGTTTGCTCTGTGATGCCTTTACTAGCATCGGCAGCAACTTGACCACATAAATAAATGGTGCCGTTATGTTTAACAATTCGGCTCATACGCGCTTTAGTTTCTTGTCTTTCAATCACTAGAATACTTCCCTTATAAATTAACTTTAATATTTTTTCTGACTGAACAGAGCCTTTTATAGCGTTTGTTTTTCATTGACTTTGAACGACTAAATTTAGGTAATAAAAAGCCTCAAAGCTTAAACTTTAAGGCCCAAAACTTGTTGGGTTAACACCAGTGATTCAGTAATGACTAACCCTAAAACTCATCTTTATGAATTACTACAGTATTATTCCCATTCTATTGTGGCTGGTGGCTTACCTGAGATATCGTAAACAACCCGTGAAATACCATCAATTTCGTTAATAATACGATTAGACACTAACCCTAAGAAATCATAAGGTAAATGTGACCAACGCGCAGTCATGAAGTCAATGGTTTCGACACAACGTAGAGATACCACCCAATCGTATTTGCGTGCATCGCCCATAACACCAACAGAGCGAACCGGTAAGAAAACTGTAAAGGCTTGGCTTACTTTTTTATACAAGTCATGGTTATGCAGCTCTTCAATAAAGATAGCATCAGCGCGGCGCAATAAATCAGCATATTCTTTTTTGACTTCACCTAAAATTCTTACGCCCAAACCTGGGCCAGGAAAAGGGTGACGATATAACATGTCATAAGGCAAGCCTAGCTCTAAGCCTATTTTACGAACCTCATCTTTGAATAATTCACGTAACGGTTCAACTAACCCCATTTCCATGTCATCTGGTAAACCACCAACATTATGATGAGATTTAATAACATGGGCTTTACCCGTTGCCGAAGCAGCTGACTCAATCACGTCAGGGTAAATAGTCCCTTGAGCTAACCATTTAGCATTATTAAGTTTTTTAGATTCTTCATCAAATACTTCTACAAAAACATTACCAATAATTTTGCGTTTAGCTTCTGGCTCACTTTCATCAGATAATCGATCTAAAAATCGTCGCTCTGCGTTAACATGCACAATGTTTAAGCCAAAATGATCGCCAAACATATCCATAACTTGTTGGCCTTCATTTAACCGCAACAAACCATTGTCTACAAAAACACAGGTTAATTTATCACCGATAGCGCGTTGTAATAGCATCGCTACAACGGATGAATCAACACCACCAGACAACCCAAGAATAACCTCATCATCGCCTACTTGTGCTTTCATTTTGGCAATAGCATCATCAATAATTGACGCTGAGGTCCAAAGCTTTTCGCATTGACAAATATCAACAACAAAGTTTTCTAAAATACGTAGCCCCTGTTTTGTATGAGTTACTTCAGGATGAAATTGTACACCATAAAAATGCTTATTTTCATTAGCCATAGCCGCAAAAGTACAACTTGAGGTTTGTGCCACTTTACTAAATCCTTCAGGGATAGCCGAGACTTTATCACCATGACTCATCCATACATCAAGTAAAGCATTACCACTATCACTGACACTGTCTTCAACCTTGTCAAATAAGGCTGATTCGGTAATAAGTTCAACCGCAGCATAGCCAAATTCTTTATGTACAGAGCTTTCAACAGCGCCACCAAGCTGTGCTGCCATGGTTTGCATGCCATAACAAATACCTAAAACAGGTACAGCTGCGTTAAAAACATACTCAGGTGCCCGAGGAGAATTAGCTTCAGTAACGGACTCTGGACCACCAGCTAAGATAATCCCTGTAGGATTAAAGCCTTTAATTTGCTCTTCAGTAACATCCCATGACCAAAGCTCACAATAAACACCAATTTCACGTACACGACGAGCAATAAGTTGAGTGTATTGAGAACCAAAATCTAAGATTAATATACGATGTTCATGAATGTCTTTACTCATGCTAGGCTTCCTACTGTGAGTGCTTGTTAAAAGCGGTATTTATTAAATAAAAAGGCTGAGTGCTATTGATTTGATTAGCAGTCAACCCATTTATATATATGATAAAAACTATTAGCTAAGTTTTAAAACAATTAACTAATAGTCTAAATTTACTCTACTAACTTCTTAGCCCATACGATAATTAGGGGCTTCTTTGGTAATGGTGACATCATGCACATGTGATTCACCCATACCTGCAGAAGTAATTTTCATAAATTGAGGTTTAGTTCGCATTTCTTCGATATTAGCAGAGCCTGTTAAGCCCATTGAAGAGCGTATGCCACCCATTTGCTGATGAATAATTGCTGCTACAGGGCCTTTGTAAGCAACACGACCTTCAATACCCTCGGGTACTAGCTTATCTGCTTCACCATCTGTTTTTTGAAAGTATCTATCACTAGAACCATCTTTTTGCGCCATTGCACCTAACGAGCCCATACCACGGTAAGATTTATAATAACGACCTTGATAAAGTTCAACTTCACCAGGTGACTCTTCAGTACCCGCAAACATACTCCCTACCATTACACAGTGTGCTCCTGCGACTAAAGCCTTAGCAATATCACCAGAGAAACGTATACCACCATCGGCTATAACGGGAATATCTGTTCCCTTTAGTGCTTCAACTGCATTTGAAATAGCTGTTAATTGAGGTACACCAACACCAGTTACGATACGTGTAGTACAAATAGAACCGGGACCAATACCTACTTTTACAGCATCAACACCAACATCAGCTAACGCTTTGGCGCCTTCACCTGTAGCGACATTACCCGCAATAATTTGTAAATCAGGGTACTTTTGACGGGTTTCACTGACACGGTCAATCACCCCTTGAGAATGACCATGTGAGGTATCTATAAGTAAGACGTCAACTCCTGCAGCAACTAAAGCGTCAATACGTTCATCCGTACCGGCTCCTACACCAACAGCAGCACCTGCACGTAAACGACCAAATTCGTCTTTACAAGCGTTTGGTTTATTTTCAGCTTTTTGATAATCTTTGGCGGTAATTAAGCCAACTAATTTAAATGCCTCATCAACCACTAAAATCTTTTCAATACGGTTACTATGCATTAAACCAAGGATCTCTTCGCGGGCGGCCCCTTCTTTAACCGTTACAAGATCATTTTTAGCGGTCATTAACGAAGATACTGAGCGTGTTAAGTCTGTCTCAAAACGTAAATCTCGACCAGTAATTATCCCCACCAGGTTATGTTTACCATCAACAACAGGAAAGCCAGAAAAACCTAACTCATTAGCTTTTTTCATTACCTGTTCAATTGTAAAGTCAACACTGACTGTCACGGGATCAGAAACAATACCGCTTTCGTATTTTTTCACTTGCGATACATTACTGGCTTGCTCAGCAATAGTCATATTTTTATGGATAAACCCTAATCCACCTTCTTGCGCTAAGGTAATAGCAAGGCGAGCCTCAGTAACTGTGTCCATTGACGCAGAAACCATAGGTACATTAAGATTAATTTTACGGGTTAATTTGGTTTTTAAATCAGCCGTGTGAGGTAGCACTTTTGAATGAGCAGGAACAAGTAACACATCATCAAAAGTTAACGCTTCTTGAGCAATTCTTAGCATCGCAACATCTCTCTAAAAAGGTTGGTTAGGGAGTGAATATTGCGGCAGAATTTTAACCGTTTTATTGTTTTAGGTAAACCTATTTCTGTAAACTTTTATTTTACTCCGCAAAAATAATGCCTAAACTAATTTTTTTAATATAATTAATAATTATTTACGTTAATTTAACTTGCATAATTATCATCAAACGACTTTAAACTGAGGTATTAGCCAATTATTATTAGCTTTTTTAGAATTATTACCCAACAACGAGTTGTTCGTAAATAATAAGTTTATTAATCATAATAATCACAAAAAAGTTAATAACCTCATATAATTTTTTTTGACTAAACGTTACCTTTGCTTGGTATACTCACCTTAAGAACTGCATTTTTCACCTAAAATTAACACTACATATGAATCAGCAACATATTTTAAAAATTAGTGAATTAACTAAAAAAGTCCGTTATCTTTTGGAATCAGAACTTAATACTGTTTGGCTAACTGGTGAAATATCTAATTTTATAGCCGCAACTTCAGGGCACTGGTATTTATCTCTCAAAGACAGTCAATCTCAAGTCAAATGCGCTATGTTTAAAGGCAGTAATAAGCGTGTACGTTTCAACCAAAGAGCACTCCCTGCTAACGGACAACAAGTATTAGTTAGGGCTAAAGTATCTTTATATGAACCACGTGGTGATTTTCAATTAATTATTGAACACATGGAAGACGCTGGTGAGGGTTTATTACGCCAACAATTTGAGCAATTGAAAAAGAAACTATACAAGCAAGGTTTGTTTGATTTAGCGTTTAAAAAAGCCTTACCATTAGCTATTAACCATGTAGGTGTTGTAACGTCACCCACGGGTGCAGCAATAAAAGATATACTTGCCGTACTGAAGCGGCGTAACCCTAATATTATTGTCACTATTTACCCTGCACTAGTTCAAGGTGAATTGGCACAGGGTGATATATGTCATGCTATTTTTCAAGCAAACCTTCGTAATGAATGTGATGTTTTAATTGTTGGTAGAGGAGGTGGTTCATTAGAAGACTTATGGCCATTTAATGAAGAGCGAGTTGTCGAGGCGATTCATCAGAGTATTTTACCGATTATTAGCGCCGTAGGACATGAAATTGATACTACATTGAGTGATTATGCTGCAGACTTTCGTGCTCCTACACCTTCAGCTGCCGCTGAGCTAGTATCAAATGATAGTGCTGAACTAATTAAACAACTAACGAGTTTAAAACAACGCTTAATTAATACCCAAATAACACAGTTCACTGGCCTTAATAAAAGCCAAGGTTACCTGCATCATCGTTTGGTTCAGGTTCACCCCGAACAACAACTGCAATTACAACAACAAAAAGCCGATGAATTAAGTTTAAGATTAAAACAGCTGATCATACGCACAATCACGCACCATAAAAACAAACCATCACAGCTTACACAACGCTTATTAAAACAAAACCCAAGCAAGTTAATTACTTCAAAAAATCGACAAATTACACAAAATGATCAACGACTCTTACAAGCGATAAATAAATGCTTACAACACAATGGAGAACGTTTTAGTCATGCCGTTGAACAGCTACACCTCGTTAGTCCATTAGCAACTATCGCTCGAGGGTACAGTGTTACCCGAGATAAAAACGATAAGGTTATAACTAAGTTAGCGCAAGTCAAAGCAGGAGATATTATCAGAGTACAACTCAGTGACGGTCACTTAAATGCTACTGTATTAAAAGACAATTAATCTTCTTACCTGGAGTTATCAGTCAAGCTTGACAAGAGCGAGATAAAATTAAGCTGATATAAACATGCAACAAATGAATGAATAAAAAGTTAGCTAAATTATTTGTGAAGGTTTTGGCTATGATTTAATGATTCGCAAAGCAACTGATTTACATTTACTATTGATCAAGTGACTTATGGTGATTTTACTCTGAATTGGCTATACATCAATTTACTGGTGAGTGGACATTTATTGTGATGATTTCAATGCTATATAGAGTAGTTCAATTACTTGTTTTTTACTTACCTTGTTGAATTTCACACCAAATGATAATCCATCAACTTGGTGTTTTATATTACAAATAATTGCGCTGAGTTTAATGTTATTATCTCCAGCATTGGTTTCTACAATAATTTCAATAACCTTATCTTCAGCCAAGACCAACTTTTCACCATTAATAATATCTAATTGCCCCCCTTCAATCGACAAGTTAGTCATCGTCGCTTGCCAATAAGCATCATCAATTCTTATTTTAGTTTTGATATTCGTCTCGATTCTGATCGATGATCTAAGCGGTTGTAAAGTCACATTATTAGGGATATCTAGTACCATAATACGTGAGGGTATCTGCATGGTTTGCCTAATAGTACTCAAGAATGCTACGGCTGCGCCATCTCGTCCTTCAATAAGGCCACGCACAGTTATAACTGTACCTTGACAAATATATTGCGAAAATCCGCCGAGTTTTGATGTCTCAGGGAATTCAATTAAGATATATTTTTTGGGTGAATAGCCAATAAAATGGGTATGGAATTTTCTTTTTTGACCGGCTGGAGTAGAAATGTCTATGGTAACTGCGGCTCCTGCTTTAAGTAAAGCTAAGTTACGGGCAGATAAATTAGTGGGCGCTATAATGATTTTTTTATCCTGCCATAGAAATGATTACGATGCAGTAAATACTATATCTTAGCTGAATAAAATCAAGTAAATATTGCAACCTAAAATAAAACATTCGGTCGCAATACCCATGTTAATTAAGCCTTGCTAATCCTTTTTATAGCCTTGAGTTGCTCTGGCTATTTTCTTTTGTTCGGTATAAGTGAGCTTTTTCTTTCCTGCAAAGGGGTTTAAGGTATCCTTGAATTGAATACGTATAGGAGTACCCATCATTTTTAACGATTTTCGGTAATAATTCATCAAATATCGTTTATAAGACATGGGTAATTTTTTTGCTGAATTACCATGAACAATAATAATGGGTGGGTTATAACCTCCGGCATGGGCATACTTTAATTTAATACGTCGGCCTTGAAACAAAGGTGGTTGATGATCAAAAACCGCCATATCAAGTATTTTAGTGACCATCGCTGTGGAAATACGCTTAGTTGCAGAAATAAAAGCCTCTTCAACCGATTCATATAAATGACCTACACCGGTGCCATGTAATGCTGAAATAAAGTGTACCCGAGCAAAATCGATAAAACCTAAGCGTCTATCGAGCTCTGTCTTAATACGATCTTTTTCATGATCTTCAAGTCCATCCCATTTATTCACAGCTAGTACAAGTGAACGACCCGCTTCTAAGATAAAACCAAGTAAACTTAGGTCTTGATCGCTAATCCCCTCTCTGGCGTCAATGATAAGTAAACATACGTTAGCATCTTCAATAGCTCTTAATGTTTTAATGACTGAGTACTTCTCTACCACATCAGTAACATTTTTACGACGACGAATTCCAGCAGTATCAATTAAGGTATATTCTCGGCCATTACGTTCCATAGGAATATAAACACTATCACGTGTAGTTCCAGGCATGTCATATACAACAACACGTTCTTCACCTAAAATTCGGTTGGTCAGTGTCGATTTACCAACATTAGGCCGGCCAATAATAGCTAATTTAATCTTGTCATTTTCTTGAGGTTCATCTTCAAGCTTTTTCGATAACGCATCGTCAGATAAAGTAACCTCATCAGCAAATTCATCTAACGCATGAATTTCATTTTGAGTAGGATTTGCCAATGCCTCTATATGTGGCGTTAGCGCTAAAGTCAGTAGCTGCGTAACACCACGACCATGTGCGGCGGCTATTTGATGTACCTGCTCACCTAAACCAAGCGAATAAAACTCGGCAACGGCTGAGTCGCCATCAATACCATCAATTTTGTTAGCCACCAAAAATACTTTTTTATTTTGTTTACGTAAATATTCAGCAATACCATGATCAGCAGCCGTTAATCCATCACGAGCATCAACTAAAAAAAGAACGGCATCTGCCTCTTCTACTGCCAATAAGGATTGTTCGGCCATTTTTATATCAATACCTTGCTCATCACCATTAATACCACCGGTATCAATAACAATAAACGGATGTTCTTCTACTTCAGCTTGTCCATACTGTCGATCACGAGTCAGGCCAGGGTAATCAGCAACAAGGGCATCTCTACTTCGAGTTAAACGATTAAATAGCGTTGATTTTCCTACATTAGGACGTCCAACAAGAGCAACAACAGGTAGCATGTTCACCTCAAAGAGAAAGCCACACAAACAAAATGTATGGATTTAAAAAATAAATAATAATTTTAATACGTTACTTATAAGCTAAACGCTATTAAAAGAATATTGCTAAAAAATTAACGGCTCCTTATGCAAATACACAGGAGCCGTTATTAATTATAGTCCGTTATAAATGATTAACGGGCTAATTGTAGTGTTTGATTTACTGTTCCGAAAAAACAGTAACTGGCGTTGTTATAGCTTGCAAATCTCCATCACGAGACTGACTGTATATAATACCGTTAGACACTGTTGGCGTTGAATGCATACCACTACCATCAACTTTATGACGAGAGACGATTTCACCCGTTTCTTGATCTAACCAATGAAGATATCCCTCATAATCCCCAACCACAATATATTGGTCAACAATGGCTGGGCCAGTAACACTTCGGTTATTCAATTCAACATTACTCCAACGTTCAATACCATTAAGTCGATTCAAGGCATAAACATGACCACGAGTATTGGTAATAAAAATATTATTACGATAGACGGCTATTTGACGATATGAAGAATATTGACGCTTCCATAATATTCGGCCAGATTTTAATTCAATAGCCACTAGGTTACCACGAGCTGAAATAGCATAAACCTTATCACCAAAAACAACCGGTGCAGCATCAACATCAATAACACGTTGTAATTCTGTAGAGCCTGTTGCTTCGCCGACTTCAGTTGTCCAGCCCGCTTGACCTTTATCGAGAATATAAACACCTAGCGCACCTTTACCAGTACCAACTAAGACACCGCCAGAAGCGATCACAGGAGAACTAATACCACGTAATGTTAGCGCAGGAACATCTTGCTCAACTTTCCATAATTCCTCACCAGTAGAAGCGTCTAGGGCTTTAAGAATTCCTGATGCTGTATTAACAACCAATATACCTGAATCAAAAGCAGGTGGTGTAATCACCTCACCTTTTATTTTAACTTGCCAGACTAAAACGCCCGTCTCAGCATCTAAAGCAAATATATCTCCGTTTTCAGTACCAAGAAATATTTTATTCATCCCTGCGGATGGACCACCAGCAATTAGAGCTGAAGTTCGACTAT
>Ga0209092_10004364_pt1 | contig 11845 bp, 13 predicted proteins | sample FraStrMetagenome_FD_187446 | JGI IMG/M metagenome (GOLD analysis project Ga0209092, IMG submission 187446) | Marine eukaryotic phytoplankton communities from Arctic Ocean - Fram Strait ARC3M Metagenome (SPAdes) (version 2) | ecosystem: Environmental > Aquatic > Marine > Oceanic | place: Fram... | reverse complement strand
AGGAGATGGAAAAGTAGATTGAAGTTAAACGTAATCATTTCATTTGCCTCTTATTTTCTAGTTATCATTTGACCGTACATTTCTACTTATACATATGTACTTCTTCATGGGGTTTTGACTTCTTTTTTGCATTCTTATAAGACCAGAAAAAGCCCAAAATCTGGCTTGGTCATAACGAGGTATTGCTGTATGGGGTATGGGCGCTGCTTACAATCGTGTGGATCTACAGTCTACAGGCTACAGGGAAAGCAGCAAGAATACCGGTATATAACAATTGGATCACTTTGTCAAGTTGTGGAGAAAGCAAACGAAAGGCTCCATTGACTCTTTACAAACATCATGTTCCGAACGAAAAGAATTGCCCTGTTGGCTCTTAATCTGTGTATTGCAGCAATCTACGGAAATGAACATGATGATCCTCGCTGCATGCAGTGGGCTGAAGCGGGAGAGTGTGATACCAATCCGAATTATATGTGGGAATATTGTCGTTATCAATGCGAACAGGTTCAGAGTCATGAAAATCATTCTTTGAAGGATATCGTGGTGAGTTTCTTCGAGTTTAGTTGTCATATACTTTGTTTTAAGTAAGATTGATCTGGTTTACGAACGTTCCTTCTCAAATGCGTCCGTTTATTCAATAGGATTTTTTTGATTTGTCAGCTCGTGATATAAATGGTAATGAGCTATCGTTCGAACAATTTCGAGGTCATTTCACGATAGTCACAAATGTAGCATCGTCTTGTGGGTACACGGAATCTCATTATAGTCAACTAGTTGAGTTGTATTCAATGTTGAAGCCATCTGGGCGTGTTTACATTCTTGCATTTCCTTGCAATCAGTTTGGAAACCAGGAGCCAGGATCCAATGGGGAAATTGACTATTTTGCAAAGTCAAAAGGTGTAGAATTTATTATGATGGACAAAATCGATGTTAACGGGATGGACGAACATGTTGTTTACACGTACCTGAAGAAGATAACGAGAACACCGCCGATAAGATGGAATTTCAATACTTATTTTGTCATCGATCCATTTGGAAAAGTTGAGAGTCACACTGGTATCGAACCACTCCAACTTTTCGAACCTATCAAGAATCGTATTGATGAGCTCTAAATATAGTTTGCTGCGTAATACTATTTTTGCTACAGAGGGACTTGAAGATATTCCGAGACAAAGGATAATTTTGGGGAGGTACTAGGACGCAAAAAAAGGAATTACGAATGGTTTACATAGCTTAGAGAGGGATGAAAGAGCTTCACTTTTCTACGTAAGTAGATCTGATTTAGTAAGGACTGCGTATAGTAGTAATTTTGTAGAAATTGATGGTGCAATGAATTGTATACACTACACATTTAAATTAGGAGGATATTAATAACTTCTTGTTCATCTTAGCGCTTGCATTTGCTGACGATACAGATCACGAAGAAGCTCTATTTGGTGATTACTATTTACCAATTTCCCCAAATTTTTCTGTCCATTCAACATACCTTTTGACCTCTGTTTCGTCAACTGACGAACACGCCCTATTTCTTAGAGTATGCTCAAAGTCTTCAAATGATACTTTATCGACAAGCAACTTATCTTTTGGCACCTGCCAGACGGACATTGAAATCGCACCACAATCACGGCAAGATGAGCGAGCGGTAATGCGTTTACAAAACGTCGTACATTTCCAATTGATAGGAACTGGTTTGAAGAACTTTTTCTTGTAGCCGCACTTAAGGAATAGGTTGGCTTGTTCGCATCTAGTAATTGGTCCCATGACTGAATCTCGAACAAGAACCTCTAAATCGCTTGCCGAAAGACCATGCGTCATCTTTGCGATAATCTCAAATTCTGCATCTGAAACATCATGTGAAACTCCTGTCGTATGTAACTTCAAGATTGAGCATCTATCAGGCTCAGTAGGAAGTGGTATATACACGCGTTTTTCAAATCTTCTCCTGATGGCCGCATCTAGTTTCCATGGAAGATTTGTTGCCCCTAGAACAAGAACTTTTGGATAGGTCCTGCCGACACCATCCATGCACACAAGCAGTTCGCTTAAAACGCATGAAATGCATGAGTCCGCGCTATCTGTAAAGATGCGCAATAAACACGATGAACATTTTACATTTCAAATAAAAGGAGAAAAATTCTATCGTGTACGTGATGTGCAGATATTTTGATCAGGAATTCATATTTCTTACCTCTATCTCGAGAACTGCATAAAGCATCTATTTCATCAATAAAAATCACAGAGCGATCAGATTTTGTTTGGTTTGCCATTTCGAAAATTGAGTGGACAAGTTTTTCACTTTCACCAACCCATTTGCTAAGAAGGTCACTTGATGAAACTGAAAAGAATGAGCAGTCTTGGATTTCGGTAGCAACGGCTTTTGCTAAGTATGACTTTCCAGTACCAGGTGGTCCATAAAAAAGGATGCCACGATAAGGTTTTCTTTTACCGACAAATATGCTAGGGAAGAGAGTCGGCATAATTATAGCTTTCTTGAGAATGCTTTTTGCTGCATCGAGCCCAGCGATATCATCCCACTGAACGTTTGGGTTTATCGCTACGACTGTGCTGGAGAGATGTGACTGGAGTTCATTTTTACGCTTTCCATCCTCAATTGAAAAGTCCTTTTTTACATCCGTTTTTGTCTCAATACTAAGTGCCTCAAGCATTGATTTTACCTCCTTGTAGTTTTGGTTGATAGTTGATATATCTGAGTGATATGATAGCTCGCTATCGTCTTCATCCAATAGGAAAGAATCCTCTTCGCTATTTTCGGTGGACCAACTGATCTCTTCGTCATCACTGCACCTTTCCTCATCGTCGCTGATAACTGAAGAATTGTTTGAGATTTTGCTTAGGCGTGTATTATAACCGAGTTCAGCAGCTAGACTGTTACCATTCTCCATGATCACTGCGATTTCTAGGTAACATTTATGAAAAGTGAAAAATTATGAGTATCAATTTTAGTTTGTACATACTAGTAATAAGACGTGTTGCATCATTTATGGTCACTTTGGCAATTTGTATGAATATCGTCGATTGTATATGAAAAGCTAGATTAGGATTTTGCAACATCATCATCATATATAAACGCTTTGAATTGTGAGGTATTCAATTTACGTAAATGTCTCGAAACAACGTAGAGACCACAGCAGAGATTGATGCAAGTCATAGTGAATTCAAGAATAATTTGTCATTGTCGAAGGCGATGTAAAAAATTGACAATCTTGTCTATTTTTCAATTCTGTAAATCATGCGCCTATCTACTTTTCGCAATCCTGTGTCGATTGTTCTTAAACTTACATGGGTTTTGCTTTGCCATTTTTCTAGTAAAACCAATTCAGGTGTAGAACTGCAATAGATACTCATGAGCCCACCAAAATCCAATAACAATTACCAGAGAATTGAGAAAATTGGATATGCATAAGCACCACGTAATTGTATTTCCGACCACGTAAAGTACATTTCAAAAGAGACAACACAAATTATGACACGACTACCGGTAGTCCTACCCTCTTATTGTGATCGATGAAGATAGGACATTGTAAGATTCCAACAGAAAACGGAGATGAAATCCAAAAGAGCAAAACACGAAAACGTGGAAACTTCTCTCTCTACCGGTAGACTTATTCCCTGTTTTGCAATTGGTAATTGTCAGAATCATTCATGTATGACAACGTTCAAAAAACAAATTTTAGCCAATGACACTACACTCATTCACGCCGAACACAAGGATTGCACATCGCTACCCACACAAGAAAAGACATAAGACAGGATAATACATTCATCAAGACAACACAACACCAACACTAACACCGAAGCAAGCAAACGAAAGCAACAACGAATGACAGATATAGATAGATAGAGAACCCTCATCGCAACTACATATCATCATGTGCCGACCAACGAAAGCAAAGAGCCCAAACGGCAATAACGTCATATTATCAGCAAAGCAAAGTACAAACACGATGAGACTTGTATTCGGATTGTCCAGCATTGTCGTGTGGCCTTGTATGCTATTGCTGCCCATAGTTCTCAACAGTAATACGTTCATGCATTATACCAAGGCATTTCAAGAGGATTGGTACGTGGTGGGGGATGACAATGATGATAAACGAAAGCCGTTGGGTTTGTGCCTTGGGATATTGGCTGTATTTGTGGGTCATGTGTTTGTAGTAGCGTATCATTACTTTGTCTTGAAGTTTCAACATTGGAGCGGTGGGGAGCTTGTATCGATTCAGAAAGAGGGTGCTCCGAATTATTATTATCTAGAGGAGTTGATAGGGCATTTGTCTCAGCCTGAAGGGTTTGCGCTATTGTCTATGTATTTGAGTGGTACCTGGATGTATAATTTGATGCCTGGGAGTTACTATTCGTTTGAGGGGGGCATTGATCTTGGAAAAGTGGCACTCTGTTTGATATGTCAGGATGGTGTCCAGTATGTAATGCATCGTCTAGAGCATGTCGTTAGTCCTGAAATTTATAAACGGAGTCATAAGCCTCATCATAGGTAGGTTGGACAAGTAGGTAGATTCTCTGATTCTTGACCATATCTTGTACTCATAGAACGTATATCCTTATGAATTTCTTCACTAGATTCACGAATCCAAAGATGTTCGATGCGTTTAATGGAAGCCCTGCCGATACGATATTGATGATTTTGATTCCATTATATATCACAGCTTGGGCAGTGAAATGCAATGTTTGGACTTATATGGCATTTGGTATGTACTTCAAATGACTTAGGAATTCAACGATTATTATACATCTTGTTGGTGCTAAAATATTACTTTTATTATTCTCAGGCTCTGTATACGCGAACTGGCTAACTCTTATACACAGTGAGTACCCGCATGCATGGGATGGAATTTTCAAAACCCTAGGTTTCGGTACGCCCAGTGATCATCATGTCCACCATAAATACTTCAAATATAATTACGGCCATTTATGTATGTGGTTCGATTTACTGTTTCAAACATATCGAAATCCTGATGATTGCTCTCGCTACTTTAATGTCAAAGAATCGTAATGTAAAACTTGTTTGTTATTTTTCTCGTAAACTCAAATTTGTGAAGATGGTAATACTTGGTTGTGTACAATAATTTAGGAAAAGTGAATACGGCCTTCCCGTTAATCGTTGTACTTTAGTTCTGTCAATTAGGCTTCGCTTTCTTCGTGGTAGACCGTCTGGATGCCTGCAGCAGTGATAGGAAAGCTGAGAGTGGAGCTCACTAGGGCGTGAATAATTGAAAACCTACGTGACTATTATCAAAGTAAAAGTAAGACTACTTTCATATAGGATTGAATTGGATCATGTCGCCCGATCAATAAATATATGTTCACATTCTCGCACCGCCATGACATTCATTTTGGTGGTAAACCTAGTTGACACGACACACATAAACACTAACTGACTGAAAGCTTAAACTCGACGTTTGCTTAGGCCAAACCTAAAAATTATCAATTGATATCCTTCCCAAACACCTGAATTATAAGACTGAAACTGGATCTCGTTCCAAACTAAAAACCTCCAAGAATAAGCATCTTTTCCTAATCAAATAAGCAGTATCGATAAATTTATGTACGTCCTTCAACACAAAATTTCATAAAATATATATTATCAACACGAGTCGAGGATACATTGCACTGCACTGCACAGTGTGCGAACTGCGGACTGCGGACGCGTATCGTCCAGTGCACGACTGGAACTTTTTCATTTTTCTACATTCTTCTTTACAATGTACATGGACATTCCCTCGTGAAATCTTTACTCTTACATTTTTGCGGCATGTTCGAGTTTCCCTAGAAACGCAAAAAATCGCGATGAATCGACTCCTCGCCTCGTCTGTTACAAACACCCAGGATTTTGGGAGAGTAACTCGTCATTGCCTACACCGATACCATGACGGCCTTATTCCAATCACCCACCTTCAATGCAGGATTAATTCTTTTCAATTTGCTATGTATATCTGATTCTCATTACCTACCTGGAGTGACTCCCAAGTCGTTCTCGGAAGGTGAAGTGTAAGTGAAAATTAAATTAGCTGTTTAGTCTTGGCCGTACTTCCCCTCAATCTTTAACGTACATTTTGCTATGGGTAATACAGCGTAAAGCTGAAGGTGAACAAGATGACGTCGCATAAGACTCTCTACCCAGTTAATTACTATAAACTTCCGTTTTGTACCCCGACCGGTGGTCCTAAGATGGACAGTGAGAATCTAGGAGAATTTTTGAGTGGTGATCGTATCGAGAGTTCTCCATATGTGCTTCGAATGAAAAAAGATATGTATTGTGAACAGGTGTGTGTTTCGAATTTGGGGAGGGCGGAAATAAGGAGAAAATCAAAGGAGAAAGATTCAAATCGCGTTGTTGGCGCCATTCGTCGTGAATATCATAATAATTGGATTGTAGATAATCTTCCAGCTGCCAGCGTTCACGAGGACGAAGACTCAATATCGACACAGTTTTATCAAGGGTTTCCCGTTGGATACGTAGACAAAGCGAGTGGTTTAGCGATGGTTAACAATCATGTGAATATCAAGATTTCCTATCATCCGATTGAGACGAATGGAGATAAGTTCCGAGTTGTGCGATTTATGGTTGAACCATTTTCGATTGCTCATCAGTTTGATGATGAGTCGAAGGAAGATTTGGTCAAAATTAAAAATCCAATGAAATCGTGTGTCCCAGAAGCTAATGATCATACAAGCTGGGGAATGCTTCACTCGGCAGGAGCCAACACACAGCAAGTTGCTAGTGGAAGAGTTTTGTTTACTTATGATGTAATTTGGGAACAAAGCGATGTCAAGTGGGGAAGTCGCTGGGACATTTATTTGGATATGGATCACGCTATTCCAGAACGCTATCATTGGTACAACTTGCTCAACACTCTATTGATTGTTTTGGTTCTTTCCGTTATGATGGCTTCGATTTTGGTTCGAAATTTGCGGCGTGATTTGGTTCGATACTCACGAGTTGCTACGGACGAAGAAAAAGTCGATGATTTGGAAGACTACGGCTGGAAGTTGGTACATGCAGATGTATTTCGGCCTCCGAGCACTTCACCCCTACTTTTAAGCGTCATGTGTGGTACGGGAGCACAACTTCTGGGTTGTTCGCTATTAACCCTCATATTCAGCGCTATCGGCTATCTCAATCCTAGCTATAGAGGTAGTACCATAATGGGGCTACTTTTGTGCTTCGTTGTACTTGGAGGAGGTGGGTATTGCTAACTTCTTTTATGTTTTATTCATTCAAATGCTCATATATTTGGTTTATCTGTGATATGTAGTCGCTGGATATGTTTCTGCTCGATACTACAAGACATTCAAAGGAAAGTCTTGGCAAAAGTGTACCACATTGACTGCAACTCTCTTCCCAGGAATTTGCTTTGGATACTTTTTCTTCATTAATTTAGTCGCAGTTCATGAAGGAAGTACGGAAGCTGTGCCTTTCACCTATATACTAGTCTTGTTAATTCTTTGGTTTGGGGTCTCCGCCCCTCTCGTATTTTTCGGAGCGTATGTTGGGTTTAGAACTGAGGCTATTGAGTTTCCAGTGAACACTTCAAGTATTCCTCGCCAGGTTCCAGATCAGCCCATCTATTTTCAAACCCCATTTTTGTTCTTAGCCGGTGGTGTGTTACCTTTTGGTTGCTTCTTTATGGAGTATTACTTCCTGCTAAGCACTGTTTGGATGGAACAGTACTACTATGTTTTTGGAATTCTCTTTACTGTGTGGAGTCTTCTACTCCTTGTGATTTTTGAAGTTGCAGCTATGATGAACTATTTTTCTCTTTGCAATGAAGAGTACCATTGGTGGTGGCGTTCCTTTTTGACTGGCAGCAGTTTTTCCCTTTATGCATTTTTGTACAGTGCATTTTACTTCGTCTCGCTAACGAATTATTCCGAAGATGACTATGTCGGTAAAAGCGCAAACTTTTCTACTTATCTCCTGTACTTCGGGTACATGGGACTTGCCTGTATGGCATTGTTCCAGATGTTAGGTTATATATGCATTGAAGGTTGCCTGTGGTTCAACAAAAAGATGTTTAGTAGCATCAAAGGTGAGTGGTTGAGCTTCATGTACTCTAATCATTTTAGAAATCTTACTCACATTTTTGCCAATACGTAGTGGACTAAAATGAGTAATGCTTAGGTTATTGTTATCACTCAGATTTCTCAGGATTCATTCAGTAGATGTATAAGATTTAAACATCCATTCCATGTATATAATGGATTGATGAATACACGCTTTTGTAGAGTATGACAACAAACCGAAAAACTTAGCTAAGGTCTCTTGGACATACTGTAGTTTTTGGGGGAAATCGAAAACTGTATATGCTTGTTATGTAACAACCCAACTCGGTTCCATTATGTACGCTGCATCTTTTTTATTTTTGTGAAACCGGCAGGATTGGCCCGCTGTCGAGACTGTACTTTTCAAAAGCTGAATTTATTCTTCGAAATTTTTTTTGTGAATCCAATACTAATGTGTTTACAGCACACAAAGGGTCAAGTCGTCAAGTCATTATTACCTGTATTCGAAAACAATTGCGAACTATCTAAACAGACAGACAGACACAAATGCATGTATGTACGTATGTACAGACATCACTATAAATTAGCTAGGTGCGAATCTTGAATTTCGATCTCGATGACGTAGTTTTGACATGATGTCAAAGCCGACCGACACCGACACTCCCTGGAACAACTCGGCAACAAATTGCATGAACATACAACGTGCGAATCATTCTCCTTGAAAGCCCTTCTCCAGCTCTAGCTAGAGAGCTCACGAGAAAGAAAACGATAGCTTATTACATACTTTGTGAACATTCATTATCTTGCACACCCAGCGGCAAGTATCCATTAAAAGTTCTGGTCGTCGATCACGTTCATTGGAAATTTCACATAACCATAACAGTGTGTGCATCATGAAGACCGTTTGCTCTCTTCTGTTCCTTCTCTCGGCGTTTATATTGACTACCGTCATCTCCTACGTTCCGGTATCCACGAATAAGTCAATCCAAAGCTTTGCTGGTAGGAGATCGATATCAGTAAGATATGCCAGTAATAATGACATTGATGAAACTGTTGAAAAATATGGACTTGAGGCAGGTTTGTTCGAAAGTATGAAGAAAGAGGATGGGGCTGCTTCTGCTAAGGATTTGTTGGCAAAATATGGAGTTGCGTATTTAGCGACGTCAATCCCCTTGGCTTTGATATCGTTTGCTATATGTTATATTTTGGTCGATAGTGGGGTCGACGTTGCGGCGTTGCTTGGAAAAATTGGTATAGAAGTAAGCGGAAACTCAGAAAAGGTGGGAACTGCTGCAATTGCCTATGCTGCGCATAAAGCAGCTAGTCCGATTAGATTTCCGCCAACTGTGCTGTTGACTCCCGTAGTCGCGAAGTTAATTGGTAAGGAACCAAACGCTGACGAAGACATGGCAATAAAATAAGGATCAAATCTGATGGAGGAAAGATGGTACGACTAGGGTTGGTTTTATTTTGTAGAAGCTCTCTAAATTTATGAAAAACACATTTGTGATATCGTGCTTGTTTTTCACATGTATTTTCTTCGGCCCCTTTCTTATGGTACAAGAAGTGTGTATGTTTGTTGATTAGGCTAAGAATATGTAAGAGATCGGGACTCTACTACATGTTGAACAAGGATACCATTACAAATTGTGAGGAATACAACATCATAGAATTAAGTAGCTATTATATTTTGATCAGGTATAAGAATCGAGGAGAGCAATATTGTTCATCAATATTTTTTCGACAAATTCATGCTCTTGTCTGCTCAGCTTCATCAGACTTCGAAAAATTGTACCTTTTAGAATAATAAACATCTCGAACTAAAGTTCGTCGCAGGGAAGTCCATAATCCGATTCATCGCTGTGATATAATGTCATTCGGGCAAGGTCAGCTTCGCCTTTCCCAAATGACGACATCATGGCCATCCATAATTCATTGCCATCGAGCTCTCTTCCAGCATCACCTTTCATTTTACATTTTCCAGAAAGCGCTATGCTAGGGGGACCAGAAGCAGTCATCCAAAAACCTCTTTCGATCTCACTATCAAGTTGACCGCTCTCCCAAACACTGCCACAAGTGAAAAGCGATTAGCATAAAGATTGGTATTATTTCCTGAAAACATCAACGTAGGCATCAATATACTTACCTTGATCCCGAAAAGAAAGTAAATTTTTCGCTCTCTAATTTTTTCTCAAAGTTATCATCGTTATCATCGCCAGAAATAAGTTGAGATGCTCTTCCCACGTTGCCTTTAAAAAAGATAGCTTCGTCAGAATGCAGAGCTTGGCTCACCGGCGGACTTTGATCGTTATCTGAGTTATTGTCACTCATCTCCGACGAAATACTTATACCTGTGGTATAAGATTGTGTCGACATTGATTGAGATTGTGAAGATATGTCTGAATCTACATATGGTAGGACGGAACCTCCTATTGCGAACTCCGCTTCCTCATCGGCAGTACAAGAGTACTATGCAGACGACAAAATTGTTAGTTTAAATTTATTCAACGCATTCATCAAAATAAAGGACTCACCATCATTTGGACGCTTACATGAACTGGGCCACCATCACGCATTATGCTCGTACCAAAGCTATCAACGAAATTTTTTGGCATGCGATCTACCTGTAGGACTTCCTGAAATGTTTTTCCTTTACTCCTGTTCACAACGAGACCGTACGTTCCACCTTCCTCGGAATGATCCAGAATAACTACAACAGTTTGAGCAAAATATCCCGTCTGAAGCGGATGCGCCACAAGATAGGCACCTGGTTGGAAAACTTGCTGCGGTGATATACGTTTCACGCCATCTGCAACCACGTCAACACAATGTTCACTCGAGTTACGACGGTGCACAAGCATATTATTATACCAACTGAGTTTCTTATTCAACTCCGCTAACGTGCGAAATCCACATTGCATTCTAGCATCTACGGTATAGGCATGTTGTTTTGCTGATAAACGGAATTCTCTCCGTATCATATCCACCAACAAAGACATATCCTTCTGTGAAATTTGAGATGGAAAACGCATCATAGGCCCTGACATCGAGATATTCTTCAACACCTGCTCTTTACTCCTTTCTCCAATACCATTATCTTTTCCACCACTCTCATCCAACACAACATTTCCAAGATTATTACCATTGTAACTCTGTTTACAACGTCCTCCTGACATATACTCCACCAACAAACTATAATACAATCCTACGTCATCATCAATCTTATCCCCATTATTCACGCTGTTACGTCTTCGATGCCTTGAGATTCCATCATCCCCATAATCATAATCATCATCCCAATCCGATTCCGATTCCGATCCTGCAGTTGGATCGATCGAGGAAAGCCATGAACGATGAAGCAAGGAAGGTAAAACGGCAGAATTGTGATGACTGTTGGGAATATTGGAAATGCTCACAGCAGGGATGGATTTCTCTTCATGCTCATTATCTTGATGCTGCTGCTCGTATAAAGCTGGTACGTACGGTCGAGCAGTACGTAACAGGCTTCGATAGAGTGCTCGTTGGAGTATGCTTTTGCCTGAGTTGGCAGCTTTCATAGTTTTTTGATGAAAGTGGAAGTTATTATTCTCTTTGTTTCTTTTCTTTTCTTTTCTTTTCTTTTCTTTTCTTTTCTTTTCTTTACTTTACTTTACTTTTCTTTACTTTACTTTACTTTTCTTTTCTTTGCTTTACTTTCTTTTTGTAGGTAGGTAAGTAAATAGGAATGGTTAGTTACATGAGGTGCTGTTTTTAATTTGAGAGAGTGATAGAATAATACTTGAAGAATGAAATGCCGTGACAAGAAAAA
>Ga0209092_10004363_pt1 | contig 11846 bp, 12 predicted proteins | sample FraStrMetagenome_FD_187446 | JGI IMG/M metagenome (GOLD analysis project Ga0209092, IMG submission 187446) | Marine eukaryotic phytoplankton communities from Arctic Ocean - Fram Strait ARC3M Metagenome (SPAdes) (version 2) | ecosystem: Environmental > Aquatic > Marine > Oceanic | place: Fram... | reverse complement strand
AGGAAATGAAGAAAATGGAGGTGAGAGAGAAAAAGGGGAAAAGGGAGAAAGTGAAGAACGAAGCACCTCTTCATTACCGAGTATCGCGAAGCGTAGAAAATAGAGATGATAATATGCATGATTAGACTTATAATACATAAATAAAGGGGTTTCTACATTTGTGTGTTTGAATATTTGCATATATAAATGTATGAATCTCGATTGTTGATATGGCGTTCATGCATTTATTTTCTTATAAAGTGTATTGGATATCTGTTATCTGGAAGTATTTTACAGATTGTATGTGTGCAAGTCATGTGAGTGATTATTGGAGTATATAAAAGAAATGAGAGTATTGAAAATGATAAAGGAAGTAGAAAATTGGAAGAAAATTTTTAAACTTAATGTTTAATGTATTAATGACTGTTACACTTGTAGATGGCAAAATATAGTTGTTCAAATAAAGCACTATTTTGCAGTAGGTATACAGTTCATGATCCAGCTAAATTAGTTTACGTTTAGATGTTATCACATAATTAAAACTATAGCTGCGACTTTAATAGTTGAATTAAAATGTTAGCTTCAAATTTAATAGTTAGATATGAATATGCATGTAGCAACTCAAAGATGACATTAAATCAAATGAAAACAAAATCATCAAAGCCTTCTTCCTCCAAGGGAAGTCAGCTGCCAAAGCCAAGCTTGCAGTTCATTCATATGCACTGAGTAGTAACCAACAGATGCTTGTCATCTAGGAATGACAGCCCTGTTGGACATATGAAATAAGAAACCATCTGTCACCTGTCTGGCCCATAGATGTCAGCTGTCTTTGCTGGGGAAACCGTGTGTTTTCCAATATGTGTATTAATATGTTCTGTATGTTAAGTTATGAATTTAAAATAGTCAATTAAAATAAGCTCATAATTATCATCCTTTCAACTTTTGTGTTAGTTTATCTAATCAATTTCCATGCATAGCAAGGCATAGTAACGTTACTCTAATCATAGATTGCTACCATTGCTAATTTCTTTCTCTTTTACATTCATTTAAGGATAATGGTTGGATATGGAGACTTTCTTCGCAATTCTTTTCATATATGTCGAAGAAATGTTGCATCCTTTCTTTTTCCGAATCACGTTGTTCCACACATTAATAATCTTTCCTGCAATCTTTAATTTTACGGTTTATGGTACTAGGCTTGAGTTCAATTTTCTGCATTTCTTTTCTGCATATAGGATGGAATTGATAATTGAATTATCTAGCTTATTTAACATTTTTTGATTGTATCTGTATTTAAGAATCCATTGATATATTGAATTTGAAATTGGTTGTACTTTTCAAAGGTGTGTTGGTCTTTTAATTGTCAGTTTAGAAGTACATTGTACTTTTCTACTACTTTCAGGTGATCACAGATGAGTCTACGAGCTGAATGTCGGTAAATGGAGAATTTGTTTTTACCCAGTAGAGATTTAATTTGAATATCTATATACAATGACCTGTCTCCTAAACTTTTTTCAACTTGTATCCTCCATCCTCCATGAACTACATTTTTCATATTTGATGAAACAAATATTGAATCTATTGGTATGATACCTGTCAATGATGTGGGAGGATGTATTTGATTCTTTTTTGAGTACATTTTCTTGATTGGATCAACTAGTTGACATTCAAATCTTAATTTCATTTGTAGAGCTCCCATTTTTGATAAATCTTCATTAGTGTCAATGAGCAGTACTATTCTTTCTCCTTTTCTTTGCCATTCACAGATTTGCTGAATTAGTTGCGAATGCATGAGTTTTCCGGGACATTCTGTTATGCCTTGCTTGTGAAAGAATCTTCTGTGTTGATTATAAACTGTTCGTCTGTGATCATCTAAACTCTTACATAGTACGTATGCTGATATAACTCTGGTGAAATGATTATGTTTGCCTTGAAATAAGATCCAACTCCATCTCCCTAGTCCAGTTGAGTCACTACCGGTCATGTGTACTCTGTGAGCTGCTTCGTCAAACGCCATTACAGCAGTCCCTCCATATTGAAAGATCTCGGCATCTTCATGCTCATTATTGCTTGAACTTATTCGGAATTTGTTCCATCTGATGTATTGAATTGTTCTAATTAAATAATTTGGTGGTATTAATTTTGCTTAAGTAACCTTATCTAAATCATAGTTAAATTTAGCTGAAGCATACACTGTATATTGCATACGCCTCCATGATGAACATTTTGTTCTGTGGGTTTATTTTGACAGATAGGGATGGACATTGTGAATGTTTATAACATCAGTGATAATACCCATGTCCACATGAACAGTCCCATTAATGTTTACAGCAGTAACAGTGTATGGACCCTTATACGCTATGTTAGCATACTTAGCAGAGTAATCTCCTTTTATGATTACCCAGTCCCCTATATTGTATTTATATGGGATTTGTTATCAATTTTCTCTGTGGTTATTGATTTTGATCAATCTCTGTTTGCATTCCTTGATGTATCTCCAGTTAGCATCATGAGCAATATTGAAAAAGGCATCACGACCAAACACTAACTGCATTGGCGTGTGTTGAGTGGCGGTGTGTACCGTTGATCTTATTGTAAACTTCATTGCAGCCAAAAGTCCACTCCAGGGATCTTCTTCATCCACTGTCGTGTCATGAATTTTGAAAGTACGTAGAATGTTTGAAATCATTTGATGAACACATTCCACAATTGAATTGGTCTGAGTGTTTCTGACCTTTATTGGGTGTTTCTTTATGCCATGATCATTTCTGATCATTTTGTGACTTCTGCCATGAATTCTTTTCCACGATCCAGAGTGACCACACTTGGTCTAGGATACCGCGTAAGCCACGTCTTTTCTAGGACATTAGCAATGACGTTGGCACATTTAGTAGTTATTTCCTTGATCTTAATCCATCCAGTGGCTGGATCTATCATGGGCACAGCCCACAACTGTAAGGGTTTTGTATCTTTAGTTTTCTTGTGTCCTTTGGTAGGAATGGGGTAAGGACCTATCAAGTCAATTCATAATTTTTCCCAGGGTTCACTTTCTGCTTCCTTTTCTGGAAGAAGCCTATAATTCCTTTTATTGTTTCTTTTTGTTAGAAGACACGTGTTACATTTGGAACACACTTTGTGAACATCCTTGTGCATATTCGTCCATGTGAAATGCTGTTTGATGATGAGTTCTGTGTGAGTCTCACCTGGATGACACAGTACATTGTGATACCAATGTACCGCTCTAAGTTGAAGTGCCTTTGGTATGACAATCTTATTTTCTTTATTGCAAATGAGTTTAACAATCTTCCGCCTCCTCCATGGAACTCTTTAAATTTGAGATCACAAGAAGATTTAAAGCATTGGAGTATTTTTTATCTTTCTGCTGACTTTTTTAAATATTTGAATATGTGGTGGGAAATAGATCTGCAGGTAGATCCTCATTATCAAGAGCATATAATTCTGTAATTCTTCTAATTTAGGCTTTTTTGATTTCTTTGAATTGACTTTGTCAAGACAACTAACTGCGTCAGCAATGATGTTGTTTTCGCCTTTGATGTAGACTAATTTGGGACTAAATTCCTCAAGCACGAGTCTCCAGCGTAAAATTAAAACACAAAGATTAAGTAATTATTATCTGCCCAAAAGCTTTTGATTGCCCTGTCGGTATTGACACAGTACGACTTGCAATCAGGGTTGCAATTATTTACTTAAAATTAGTCAGGCACAGTCGCATGTGTTAAATTGATTGTTCGTGAAGTATTATGCACTAATGTGCACTTTGCGAAACAAATGCGGCTGGCCTTTATTGACTCTAGCCAATATTTCTTCTCTGTTACTGTTTTTTTAAGTAGGTCGTCTATCGATTCTGCAAACATATATTGATGTTGTTGTAAAGCTGTGTTGGGGCCGGTTTCATATTCATGTATTATTTGGCATTGTAGTTTCATAGACTCATTCTTATTTAATTGATCTTCATACTCTTCATAAACTATTCTGTTGCGTTGCATCCACATGGAATATGAAATATCATATATGCTAATAATGATGTTCTTGGACCAGTGGGTTACTAAGGAAGGAGGGTTTTTGTACATTGTGCCATAATTCTGTAGTTGAATTTTCGCCCATTTCTTGGATATATGCCCTTTGAAAAAATTTATCCATCCAATTTCATCGTGTTCTGTAGCCGCTTGTTTTATCAATTGATTTGTTTCATAGGGGGAGAGAGAGAGTTCAAAGGATGTGGGCCAAGGATTTTCAAGTAGGCGTTCGAATCCATCTATTATTGATGGAGGATGAGTATGTGTTCTTGTCAAGTGGAGGAAAAATTTATTTATGGAATTGATGTATTGTTCTCTAACTCTTTCATCATTACAACATAGTAGTAGATGTGAAGTAGTTTCAGCATGATTATTGCATAGAGGACATATATCACTATTCCATTCACCTCTTTCATTTTTTTGCGTTCGCATAGAAAACCGATACAAATTTTGTTACCCATATTTTTCTGCTCATTGATATAGAGGAAGCGATTTTACCAATAGAAAATCAATCAATGTTTTCAAAGCTCGTAATTGAATAATTTCTTTTTGTTGTTAGGTGTGCTTTATTTGACTTCTGTAGATTTGATTTGTGGTCCAATGTTCGAATATTCATATTGGGATGACATTTCGATGTATTCACAATATTGTCCGGTTCGCTTGTCCATAATATAATTGAGAGTTTCTAACAGTGTTAATGGTTTTCTCTTTCGATCTTGATGGCCTTTAGCGTGTTGGTATTTTATGGTGATTGGTATGTTGCTTTGGATTTCTTTGAGTGTAGAATTGTAATAGTCAATATCTGACAAATACACACATGGTTTGGTCATGAGTGTTGATAGAAATTGTTCCTGTTTATGAGTCATCCTCGCAATTTTTCTTTTGGTGTGAGATGGAAGGTCAGAATTGAGGACTGGAATCATTCTCATTTCAGTTCCTAACACTTTGATATTATTGGAAGTACTAAAAATTCGCCCTAAAACACTATAAGCTTCATTCTTTTCTTCTCTCTTTGTTGCTTCCATGATCATTGCTTTATTCCATTTTGATGGTCTGGAATTATTAGAAAATTTGGTATCTTTGCGTACCATTCCGAAGTTGAAACTTAGTTGAAATTTCTTTTTAACAATTTGCATAGTTAATTGATCAATTTCATCCTTTAAGATTTCAGGGTCCATTCGTTCTGTTGACCAAAGTAGCCAAGAATCTTTTGCAGTGAACTTTTCTTGTAGGCGTTTTTTATATAAAAATGAGTCATTTTCAGAGGACCAATGTTTCATATTTATAGTTATATTTTCAATTGGTTCCGTATGACCTAGCCATACTTGGAATCATGTATGTCCACCATTCGGCTTAACATTAATATTATTGAAATATGTTTTCATGATAGAAAAGTCATGAGGGATGTTTTTGCTGCTTAGAATCGCTTGTGTTAGTTTGATTGATTCATAATCGTAGATTGCAATATCTGGATGGATTAGATATAGTTGGGTATAGAAGGTTTTCAGGCTTTTGAGTAGTTGCTTCGTAGCAATTCCACCTTTCTCAATTTTGAGTTTCACTGAAAAGTAAGTGTTGTAATTTCTATGAATGCTAATTTTGAGTTTCACTGAAAAGTAAGTGTTGTAATTTCGATGAATGCTAATTTTGGGTTGCTTCATTTTTTTTGGAACAAATTCTTCTTCAGATTCTTCATCCATACTTTTATCATCCTCACTTTGTGAGAATTCTTCTTCTTCTTCATTGGTTTGATCATCATTATCGGTTTCCATTTGATTCTCATCTGTAGAAATTGATTTTCATTCTTTGAAGATTTGTTGCTTTCACTAACTTTTCGAGTATTAGATTTTTTTGGTTCGGTATTCACTTTTTCTTTTCTATTGCTAGATGAATTGTTTTGAAGTTTACGCTTCTTTTCTTGTATTTGAGCTAATTTAATTCTCCTTTTTGCTTCTGCAGCATTTGCTTTTGCTTGTTGCCTAATTTTTTGAATCTTTTCTTGCGGAGAGAATACTTTTAGAGCATTTTGAAGTTGCTCTTACATTACATTAATTGGAGTTTCGGTGGTTCTCGTTTTTGGGGTATCATCTCCATCATTTGAATGTTGAATGTAATTGCTAATCTTGGTTTGTACTTTTAGTGGAGTAATAAAGCTAATCTCGCGATCATCTTCATTTTGTTCTTGTTCCTCAATCATTTCACTATTATTGTCATTCTTATTCATGTCTATTTGTGGAGAAATGCTGGGTAGGGTGGTGATATTCTCATTTTCAATTTCCATTTCTTCTTCATTACTTTTTCCATTTTCATGAACTGCCGGATTTACATGAAGAATTTTGAAGAATATAGTCTCTTCATTTCCTTCTTCTTGAATTAGCTTTAGAGCTTCTTCTGCATCAGTAATATAATTCCTTGTTTCTTCTACGTAGTCAATATTGACATCCATTTCAATTTGATGTTGTAGAATTGAATTTAGATCTTGGATGGTAGCTTCGGGATGTAGCCATTCCATCGCCTCATCTCTCTCTTGAATTGCTTCGCCAATTAGTTTCTGTGCAACTAGGATATCATTTTCATTGCTTGTTTTGCTGAGTTTATTGAAAAGTCTTTCAGTTTTGCGAATGGTTTTGGCATGAATTTGTTCATGTTTGATCTTCATAACCTTTCTCATAACTTTGATTTCGGTGCTCACATCTTTCATTTCATGATTGATGATGTTATCGTCGTTCCTGATTTCTGGCGCGCTGATATTTGCTTTGCTCATCTTATTGGTTTTGGATTTGCTTCTTGATGATTTTGATTTGGTTTTGGTTTTCTCCTTGATTTTGATAGTTTTACCCATTGTCCTTTAAGGTGATGTTACTATGATGTTTCTGAAAATTTGATTTCGTATTTGTGTATGATTGGTTGATTTAGTGCTTTTTGGCCATAGGCTGAAAAGTGAAAATTTCATAAATTGCGTAGGTACAGGTAGGTAAAGGTATTATTTAAGGTTTAATGTAGTACGACATCCGACAAAAGTGGATTCGTCTCCTTTCGCAACAATTTCTTTTGGAATAGGTGCATCTTTTTTTATATCAATTTTCGAGGTGCTACAACTTGTGAAAATGAAATGAGAAATAGAAAATAGAATGAGAACGAACAATATTCTCATTCTATAGAGATAAACAATACTATAATCAGATTTATTTTCACATTATAAGATATTGAGGTTTTGATTGAACCTAACATATCACAACATTATCTCTATAGAAAGAGAATATTTGAGAGTCGAAAGCAAATGGATATTGAAACCATCGAAAGATTAACCAACCAACTTAACCAACTTCAAATCGAGGTAAACCAAATCCAAAGAGAGCTGCTAGAAGCAAGGCAAGGAAACAATCAAAATCCAAACCAAAGAAATCCCAGGAACGCACGTGTGGACAACAATTGTCCTTTCCAGGTAGGAGATAGGGTTTTGATTATGAACAAACTTCGTCTACTGGAAATATCATATCTAAAACTGACCATATCCAGAGATATATCGCGATTCTCAACTGACTACGTAATATTGTCTTTACTGGTAACAGAAACAGTAGGAGACTACCGAGAGGTTAGGAGAGCCTCACATAACTTAAAGCATGTACAAGTTGTACAACAATAAGCCAGATTCTTTTGAGTGCACATACGGCATTCAAATTGTGAGGCTCACCAGCTTTGGAAAGATACAAGAACACAACTAACACAAAACATTTTGAATACATTTGGTTAGTGCAAAGCTCAACATGAGTGTAACTTCTTCCGACAATGAGACGAGTGGAAACCCAGCAAATCCTCCAGGCAAAGCAAATGGAGGCGGAGACACACAAGGTTCGAGGAATCAAGCAGGCAGGAGAAGCAGAGGAAACCGGTTTAGAAACGATCGGCGCAACCAAGCCGTTAGGACAGGAGTTAAGTCGTCGTTCCGTGGAGAAACGCCAGGTTTGAACGGCAATATTTTCCAAACATTGGCCGAGTCTCACGATCCGACTCAATTCAAGCGCACGATGGAAGCACTTGAGCAATTCTCGAACAAGGTGTACCAGGTAGATTTGAGGACACTTTTCGATGAACACATCAGTTTACCACTTCTAACTAGGCCCACTCGCAAGACAGGAGACGATGCAGACGAGCTAGATGCTGAAGAGTACCGAGAAGAAGTTAAGGAGTACGTGAAAGAAAAGAAAACCCTGAGTAAAGCTCTAAGGTCCCTTTTCTCAGTGGTTTGGGGACAGTGCAGTGTAAGCGTCACCACCAGGCTTCTTGCCCTGGAAGAACTTCAAGAGTGGAAAGAAACAGGACAAGTGGATGAGTTGTTAAAGTCGATTCGTCAAGAGATGATGAGTCATCAACATCAGCGTTGTGCCTACATTACCTTATTCAGGGAGTTGAGGAATTTCTACACTTACCGCAAGCGTGAAAACCAAACACTTCACAAATTTTTGGAGGTTTTCCAAGTAAAAGTAGAGAATATTAAAAGATATGGAGGTAGTTTCGGAGATCAGACTGTGTATATCAAAGAGCTGATGAGCAGGGACGGTGTCAAGTACGTTGAAAAGGGCATGGATGAACAGGTTTTCACAGATTATGCGAACCAAGCTCGTCAAAAATTCCTGGCCATCGCATTCCTACTAGGAGGACGTGTAGATCTGTACGGAGATTTGTTCACCGATCTTGAGAACGACTACCTAACAGGGAGAGATTTCTTCCCCGATTCCGTTACAGACGCATATAACTTAATGGCGAACTATGTGCAGCGTAAGAACCTAGGACATACGAATCGTGGTCATGTAAAGCAGAACAGGCTAGGTTTCCCAGTACTGCACGAACGTGCCCAGTGTTATAGCTGCGGACAGAGAGGCCATTATTCTCATAAATGTCCAGTGATGCTCCTTCAAGAAGCAACCGCGCCGGCCAATCATGTCATTGGAGATGATGTTGGAAATAATGACCTCAAGGACCCGGATCTAGAAAATTTCGCGAGTCCCACGAACGACTACATGGGCTTTGGCTTTGTACAACTGCCTCTTTCAGTCCGGGGCCCGTATCAGCGGGATTCACAAAGATTGGGCGCTCCTAGACACCCAGTCTAACTGTGATATCTTCATGAATCCAGCCCTGCTCAAGAACATCCGCGATAGTCCAACCGGGAACTTGGTACTTCCATCAAACGGTGGCGAGATGGAAGCTAGTCAAGTTGGCAATATCCCTGGCTATGGAAAAGTGTGGTTCAATAGTGATTCTATGGCAAACATTCTTTCTTTTGCCAATGCTTGCAAGAAGTGTAAAATTCACTTTGGAGACCGGACCCGGAGATCGTAGTGCATCGTGATTCCGGTGGTCCCGTGTTCTTCAAGGAACACAAACTCGGTTTGTACGTTCACGACACTACTGGCAATCGTTATAAAAGTAAACTAAACAATGATTGTGACTATATGTTTTTAAATACAGTAACACAGTTAGAGTCGACATTTACTAGAAGTGAAATTAATAGGGCAAAAGAAGTTCTTATTTACCAAGAAAGTTAGGCTGTCCATCATGAGCTGTCCTGAAAGACCATATTTATCATAACAAAATCAAAGGATGCACTCTTACTATCAATGACTTTGATTGATCAATCTACATGTACAGTACGCGGTCTGAAGCTGCTCTCAAGGGCAAAACAGTTCGAACTAATCCTTCCATTCTACCACTTGATGAGTCTGTTCCTATTCCACAGAATGTCAAACAGACCCATTTGTCAGTGACTTTATATATTGATATTTTTTATGTCCATGGCCTTTCATTTTTTCATTCCATTTCAAAGCACTTTCGATTCCGCACAGTTGAGATGCTAAATTCTCACACAACTCACAATATGCTTACCTGTTTACAAAATATTATTAACACGTACAACACGAGAGATCTTCTTGTGTTGTAAGTGCACGGAGATTCATAATTTATATCCCTCTCTCCTTCAATCCTTTCCACCGTCCTTTATACGTGTGGCAAAGGCGACCACGTCCCTGTAGCTGAACGGTCCATAAGAACTGTTAAAGAGCGTTACCGAGCCATTATCCAAGGGTTGCCTTACACCCACTACACCAAGTTAATGGTGAAGTCTCTTGTCTACTTTGTGATAGCTAGACTCAATGCATTTTCATGCACTTTGATACTCCACCCTCTTTACAGTCCACTTACCTTGATCACTGGCCAGCACCCTCCAACCTTCCAGCAGATGCAGCTGGAATACAGTCAATACGTGCAGATGCACGATAATATGTCCAACACCCGCTCCACTATGGCGAGAACCAACGATGGGATTGCTTTACTACCTGTAAACTCCCACAAAAGTTGGTTTCTCTTATCACTTTCCACCGGGAAACGCGTGATTCGGTCCCGCTGGACACCTTGTACCATCTCTAATGATGTTATTCAACGAGTCAAGGAACTTTCTGAGGATTCTTTTTCCCTCCTCTCCGCACTGGAATTTGGCACCGAAGGAGCTATGTCACCTATTAATGCCAGTGAAACGGAAGAAGTAGACGAAATTCATACAAACATGGATAACAACCGCAATCATACAAATGCATTTCCTCCTGTGGAGGAAAACGACAATAATGATGACAACGTAAATGATTTTGCCCCAGTTGACATTGAAGGCGGTGTACAGGGAGAAGCAAATGACGAAGACAATGACAATCTCGTTACAGATAATGAAGACAATAGTAGTAACGAAGAGGAACATGAAATTGAGAACAATGCCACACCTATATACAACAACAACTCAGAGGAGTTCGGAACCACGATTGAAGGTGCAATTCATAATGAAGACAAGAATCCCAACTCAGAGACAAACAAAGCAACCGTTGACTAAAATGAAAATGTAGAGAAGAATAGGAGCGAAGACAGAGAAACCGCAGAAAAGAATAGGAGCGAAGAAAGCAAAAACGAATTAGAAATCCAAGAAGAAAACAGGAGCGAAGTTTTTGAGGGCGTAATTGCCTTAGTGGTTAGGTGGTGCACTAACCATGCCAGTGGTCACTGGTTCGATTCCCGGTGGGGGGTCATTTGACCAATTAATTTTCATTCCACCATTTGTCCAATTAATTAAATTAAATGCGTAAGTCCTCAGCTTAAGAAGGGCTAGTGTTTCTTTGGACCCTCTACTTGTATGGTTCATTGAACTACACTTAAAATAAGATATATTAATTATTATTAGGAGCGAAGTTTTTGAGCCAGAAGTGCCTGCAGACCCAGACGAAAACGAAGAGAACAACAATAACCAAATATCCAAATAACAACTCAAGTAAGGCATCAACAGATATAACCTACGAAAGACGATAAGAAAAGCACAAGAATCCAGATTTAATCAAGCAAACTATTCGTATCTAGTACTGAAGCGAGAGACAGCGAAAGAAAAGCGTGAGATCAAACTGTTTGAGGATTACCAACAGGATTTAATGAGTGTAATAGATCAAAACAAGCAAAGTGGTACTTACAATCCTGAGATATTCCGTCAATGTGCCGTTGGTACCTGCATGACTCAAATGAGTGCAAGGCAAGGCATCAAAACTTATGGCAATCAGACCATCGAGGCCATGACCAAAGAATACTCACAATTAGAAGATTTAAAAGTATTCTCACCTGTGCATAAACGGAATTTGTCCACGGAAGCAAGAAAGAATGCCCTACAAGGGATTTAATAAACAGTAGAATGAAATGTAGTCTAATGTTTGACCTTTCAGCTTCGTTGCTGCCTTGCGCGACAGAGTTCGAAGGTGTTACGTTGAGAGTTCGATGCTGTTGATAATCAAACTATTGAAAACG
>Ga0209092_10004361_pt1 | contig 11854 bp, 7 predicted proteins | sample FraStrMetagenome_FD_187446 | JGI IMG/M metagenome (GOLD analysis project Ga0209092, IMG submission 187446) | Marine eukaryotic phytoplankton communities from Arctic Ocean - Fram Strait ARC3M Metagenome (SPAdes) (version 2) | ecosystem: Environmental > Aquatic > Marine > Oceanic | place: Fram... | reverse complement strand
GAATTTAACCGAGAATCTACTGTACACATAACTAAAAAATGCAGAATCACAACAAGAAACAAGAATCTGTTTATGCTAAAAAGTTGATAAATGACATGTGAGTAACGGGGGAATGGAGAGAGAAGCCAAATATTGTGTACGCATGTACTTTGTCTGTGAACAAAATGAAGAGGATGAGATAACTACATTATGTACATGTATTAATTCGAAGTAATTTATTTAATATATCTGGTACGAGGGTAGAAGTTAACAAATAAGTACCCGGTATACAGTAGAAAAAATGACAATCCAAATAAAGTAACTTCGTCAGAGAATCACAAAAGAACTCTTTATATATGTGGGAGAGAGATTACAAACTATACATTCAAGCTTGTGTTTTCTGTGTATCATATGTAATCTAGTCAGTTTCAACCACGCTCGATACCACCGACATGCCACGATTCTCTTTGCGACGATGGTCCGAGGGTCGAGGGTCGATGCAGGGGCAGGTACGTGCAAGGAGCATCTTCGGCGAAATTTATTCGTGAACGACTATGTTGGACACTCATATTACGAAAGGCGTTGTATACGATTTACATGTTTATCCTGACAAGTAAATAGTAATAACTAGACCGTGCAGATATGCTATCTGCAAAGAGGTGCTTGAATCATTGTTAAAATGTCAAATAGTAAAGTTAGTGACTTCTCCACACACTAGAGACTAAAGAGAAAGAGGATGTCCATTGTCCATTTCATCAGAACGCGCGAAAAACTCATAACACTATTCCTCCTTCCAACCAGTGGCTGGTGAAGAGGATGAGTTTTAAACTATGTGCTTTATATAAATGTTACAAGAGTATATGTAAACAATTTTGAAAACTCTCGGGACATGTGCAGTTGAAAAATCTAAAGCATAGGATGTGTAATTTTTATGTATAGCAAAGGGCGTCGCATTACAACCCACTCGCCTTGAATAAAGCTTTTCATATCATAAACGGTTTAGTCATAAGGGTGAATAGGGAGTGAAAAATAATATGGCGTACTTCAAAGTTTTGGGACCGCCAACGGCCAAAGCGAGATCAAGAGGTGTTTTCGAGCAGCGTTTCTATTGGAATGATATAATTAAGACAACATCATGGAGTAATCGCAGTGGGGAGTGTGCGTTATGTCTTAATGAAGAGTTTGTACGAGTCCAACAGATAAAGAGTCTAAAGAAAAGTTATAATTTTGCCTGTAGGTCATCGGTAATTTCGTAAAGTACTCTCAAAGTGGGCAAGGACTTCGAGAAAACTCACTGCCTTCAACGTTTTTTCTTTCACTTGTTAAATTGCGGTAGCCGAGAGACCTGATCGAAACTGGATTCCCCCAGTCACCTGCCTCTACCAACATCGGAGTTCTAAGATGTGAATTCGGTTATTTCCAAATCTTTCAATACTGGATCGTATACGTCTAACTCAAACATATCTCATTTTGAATTTAACACAGTTGTTTGTGAACAGTCGAACATGTTCGATCATGTTCGAAACGTTTTCTGCACAGAATCAATGGCGCAGAGAATGTTATCAACGTTCGAAAACTTAGTCGGACACTTTCATCCATATCAATAAAATCATTTCTCTTCGCAGATCTTATATTGACTGACGAAACCAATTTTTATATCGATGGTGTAGAATAATCCTGAGTTTTTCGAAAGTGGCTCGGATTCAAAGTCCAAAGCGGCACGAGTATAGCAAATGTGAGGTTATTTAATTCTTTCACTATTAGTTACTGACCTCTTAGTTGAATGGCGATGATAGAGTGGTTGTTTTTCATAGTGTTGCTCCTCGTCAGTCTGATTCAAGCACAGTAACACCTTCTACATTGCCAACATACGTCCTATCTTGGGTCCCAAGGGCGTACTAGAAACGTTGTGTGCTTCAACTCATGTACCTTCTTGAACAAACAAATAGGAATATCGTTCTAGGCAAACCTATTTCAGTCAATATGGCATCATGTGTGATGCTTTGGAATATATGACTCGAATAAGTTTGCACACGGGCGCGATACCACCCGAGATGAAAAGTTAATCATCATTGACAATCTGTCACCTTAATGATAACTCAATCAGGTTTACGACACTATCCGGGCTGGGAAGGTTATCATCATTGACTAGTCTTCGCTTTGATTATAATTCAACCAATGGCACGATACCGTGGGAACTTTGGACATTGACAAGCACATTCATTAACTTTGACGAATCTAAAATATCTTGCAGATATCAGCAATAGAGAAGGTATTCCCTGCTATTAAATTGAAGGTAATCAGATTTGCTCTTTGCACGGAATGTAGAACGGATTGAAAGTTTGAAATGTTTTTGGACTTTATTTTAGCTTCAAACGCACAGTGGTTTTCCATGCTTGTATAACATATCACCTAGCTCACAGTATAAAAATATTCTTGTCTTCGTTGAATGCTTTTGGTTTCATTTCGTTGAGCTCAACTTTGAATGGGTGGTGCAATATGTCGAATGCTTAATTGGTGAATAACCCAACACTTTTTCCGCTAGAACTATCACTAATGAATACAAAAAGTCGCAAAACAGCAATGTTTCAAGCAAAAAGAGGAATGTGGAATTCATTGATATGAAGAAAGAGTTGAATTTGTTTGGCTATTTTCTTTGCGAGCGTGTAGGCCTTAAAAAACCAAACTTGTTCAAAGAAGGAATATCGTAGACCGTTTTTCTATAAGTTTTCCAAAATTGATATCACTTAATGGTACAAGAGTAGAAGTTAATGAAATAAAAGCATACGGTACAGTTTAAAAAAAAAAGGAATTACGTGTACGTAACTTCTCTTCAGCCCAATTCCACACATATGTGAGGATTCCCCAACTTCTAAATGCCTTTTAATATTGCCTTGCAATCAATCGATGCACGTTCAAAACTAATCAGGTTAGCACGCAGCACGAAGCGTCTCGAATCTTTTTTACATTTGAGATGTGATATTTGAGTATTTAATAACGTTGTTATCACTTCAGCGAACATCTCGAGAAGTTTGCTAAAGTGATAACAAAGTTATCAACAGTGACATATGATATGTGTAAAAAAAGATTTTAAGCCTTTAGGCTTTAGGCAGTAAAGAAGTCATCACTTTTTACAGAGGTTCACCCAAGTATGCGTATACTATTAACGAGGATCCAATCCAATGTCGATACACGTTCAATTATCACAACGGCAGCACGCAGCGCGCCCTATTGAAAAAGATGGAGCGCCAATCATTTTTAAAAAGTTGTCAAGGTTTTATTTGAACCAAATCATGATATTCATTTCTTTACAAGAATATATTTTTGTCACAAATAATCATGAAGAAGATTTCAACCCTTATCCTTTTGTTGTGCTGGTTGCAAGCATTTCTAAGGATCAACGCCGCTGAAAACCTTTTAAATGGGGAATGCATTGCCAATTTTGATCCGGAAATGGACTACTTTCCTGACAAAGTGAACGTCGAACATTCTGAGTATTGGAATATCACGTACGCCAACTCTTACAAGAAAGTAACTGTTACGGAGGCTTCTGAAGTGAACCACGTTTATTACTTTCTTCAATGTGGAGGTAAGTGCACAGAGTGAATTGGATTCGTCAATGTACCGTGCTGGGATGAGTGATGCATATTGTTCGAATCTAATATTCTTTTTTCGTATTTATGTATATTCTAGCGCCTGTTCCGGATAATATGGAAACTGGTTCGTCGTTGATTGAAGTTCCAGTTGATCACGTCTCATTGTCATCTACGACGATGATTCCTCATTTGGAGCTTCTAGGGCTTCGTGGGAGTATTAATGGATATGTTGGCTTCTCTCAGTACATTTCATCAGCATGCATCAATGATATGATCGATGATGGTGATACGACCGTGTATTCCAACTCGTCATCTTATTTGGCAGCGAATCCTAGTGGGATTTCGTTGGTGAATAACTGGGCCTCAGACAAGAGTGAGTCCAGGCGTGTTGTAATTATGGAGGCTGCTGAGAAGTCGAACATTGCAATTTTTGAATGGCAAAAACTTTATGGCGCGTTATTCAATAGAGAGAAGGATTCGAATGATAATTTCGATGAGACGGAAACCACTTACGAATGCGTATCTTCGGAAGCATCTGAACTAGCAGCAACTATCGATGCAAAAGAGAAAATTGTATGGGCTTACTACTCAATCTATTGCGATGGTTGGGACGTTGCTGAATGTCCAAACTATTACTGCGAATATGCTGAACTGTGTGATGCGGACTTTCTTCATTCGTCAGAAGGATCCCTGATCGGTGATTATGGTGGAATCTGCATGAACAATACAGAGTTTGAAACACATGCAGCTGATGCCGACGTTTGGATTTATGCGTCGTCTGATTTTGAAGATATCTACGCAGACAATATTAATATGCTAAATAGCTTTGTATCTGTGCAAAATCAACGTGTATATGATTTTTCATCTAATGCATGGTTCGAAGGGCGATATGCCGAGCCTGGTGAGTGCAATGTTTCGAAAAATTATGTATCCTTAATGTGTTTCACTAAAATTTGTTCTTTTCCTATTTTACAGATGTTGTATTACAGGATTTTTGCTCTGTTCTAAATACGGGAAACCCAGATCATGACCGTAAGTGGTTTCGTAACATTTTCTTAGAACCTACTGGTTTACCCACGGAAGTATGCGATGACCGTGCAGCACCACTCGAAAAAGAGGTAGTAACGTGCGACCATCCATCGGCAACGCCTGTAGCCGCTCCGACCTCTTCTGGAACAAGAGTGCTTGCTTGTTTGTGGGCTCTAGCAACAGGTTCAATGTTAGCCGGTCAACTGATTCTCTTTTAAGAAGACATGATGGTTGAAATCTTAACATATAAAACAGCTAGATCGTTGTTGCTTGTAAATTCAAACACTCATTTTCCTAAGAGATCTATTTAATTTCTTTCAATGTTTTCAACTTGATTTATCAATATAGCAAAATATTCTTCAATTGTTTCGCTGTTCTTTATCATCACACAACTTATTGCACGCCCTTGAATTTGTTTACCTATGTTGTAATAAGGAGATTTGTTCACAAATGATTATCATAAGATTTGAACCTTGCCACAGGTAAATCTTGTTTATTTCTCTTTTTTTCCGAAATAAATGCAGGCGTGCAAGCCTTGGTGTTTGGTATTGGTAAAAATTAATGAATTAATTTACGGCGTTGCGCCCTCAGTTACAAAATTACAGAGACGAAACTGAAGAATCATGATGCTTACAGCATTTAGCCGTGATAACGATAACTTTCTTTTAAAAAATACTTTTAACCTCTCGTGTATTCTGTCTGAGTTCCGCATAAATCTTCTTCGATTCCACGTATAATTACATTTGAGAGGTTTTCCATTTCAAGGTCATTTGGATCATCACCGAATCTGTCAGACAAAATAAAATGGTTGGCATTATTCAACGAATTCATGAAGTAATGTTAGAAAACTTACGGATCGTCGAGTTCAATACTAACAAACTCTAAACCAAAGAAACCGTATGTGATGAAGAATATAATTAATACTACCGAATATGGCTCTGATGCATTATGAACTAGAGCAAAAGGCAATGAAAACATCCAAACGAATAGGAAAATGCGAGTCATTTGCGCTGTCGGGAACGGATATGGCGTTGCTGAAAATTTAGCAAGTTCATGGTAATAATTGGTAAAGTCTGATGCAAATTGATGAAGTTTCAATTCCTTATGAATAACCTAAAACAAAATTGTAAGGCAATAGACACATCATATTACTTCTAAATAAGCAACATACCAGCTCCTTCTTCAAATACTTTTTATGTAATGTAATAGATGCGTGAACATAAGCTACCAGTTCCATCGGGTCTTCACTAAGCAACTCTTGACAGGTATTCTTCCATCTCCCATCACTGGTGTAATGAAGTAAGTCTATCGTTTTTTCTGGATCCATGAGCACCTTCATCGCCATTGATAGCAGCGTAATTGTGCGCCTGGCAATCATATCTCGCCAAATTTGAGCACGCTGGCTTTTATCTTCCCTTGTAAACGCAGCACTGTGAATACTAAGTTGACGACATTGCTGCAACGCCTTGCTCAGCAAGGTACGTGCCTCCCAGAATCGACTGTATGCTGCACTCACTCTCGAAACCACCAAGAAGGCAACCATAGTAGCTAGAATTTTATGTCCATCGTCGGCAAAGGTCAAATCGCAAACATCGAAATCTTCTAGAACGTACACGGTAACAGTAAATAGAACGTTTACGATACAGAGTGGCAACACACTTGGCCACACCGTACCGTGAACTGAAAATATCACTCGAAAGTGATCCTTGCTGTCGTACATTACCGTCATCTTGAATTGGTTTTTATTGTTGATTAATTGATTGATTGATTAATTGATTGATTGATTGATTAATTGATTAGTTAGTTAGTGTAATGAGTGAGTAAGGATTGAGTGAATGCGTTTGCCCATAAAGTTTCGTTTCGTTTCGTTTCGTTTCGTTTCGTTTCGTTTGGGGTCTGAAAATGTTTATGTTTTTTATAATGTCGGTGTTGTTATAAGATTTTTTATCTCTCAACTCTCAACTCTCAACTCTCAACTCTCAATCAAATGGGACCAGCGAGAAGCGAGAGAGGACAGAGTTATGGAGAAATTGAGAGTCAAGTTCGAATGTGAACATGTATCAAATCAAGAATCCGTCCCGGGTAATACATGTTAACTTTTTAGATAAATCGACAAGGTACATATGCGTTGACAGCAACCATCTCCATCTCTCTCTCTCTCTATATGTATCTTAAAGCTACGCTCGCAGCTCTTGAGACAGAGAGAACGAAAGTGCGAATTTTGAACCAAACAGGTCGCTTTCGGTAACATGTTTTGAAAAGAAAAATAATACTCTCGTATTGTCTTATAATGAAGGTAAACATCAGTGATTTCACACTCTTAATGATAGGTAGAGGGAGCGTAAATGTTCATGCGATCTCCTAAACCTCAGAATGATATCACATGACTTAAGTGCAAATGGGACGCTGAGAGCTTTTGATGTACCTAACCTTAAGATTGGAGGGCACTTTCTTCTTCTCAGCTACTTTTTATATTAAGGCTAGAAAAATGAATGAGTCACATGGCTGCTAATGACTACATAACTCGTTATTTAATATTTTTCGTCAACCGCTTTCACTAAATTTATCAAACGAAATTATGACTTGTTTGATTCGAAATCATCGAGATCATCATGAATTCCGTTACATATAACTTCCGAAAGGGCAACCATTTCCAGATCGTTCGGATCTTGCCCAAACCTATAGACAAATAAATGAGAAACAGTATTTATGAAAATATTTTCAAATAATCACTTACGGATCATCCAATTCAATGCTGACAAATTCAAGGCCGAAGAAGCCATACGTGATGAAAAAAACAATGCATACAATAGAATAAGGTTCATTCACTTCATGTACAAGAGCAAAGGGCAACGAGAACATCCAAACAAATAAGAAAATCCGAGTCATTTGAGCTGTAGGAAATGGATAAGGTGTTGCAGAAAACTTAGCAAGTTCACTATAATAATCTGAGAACGACGCGACAAAACTGTGAAGCTTCAATTCTTTGTGAATAACCAGTGGTGCCTGCAAGTAATGTTCATGAAGGCAAATGACTTCATGAAGCTGACCAGCATGCGTAAGAGGATTTTTTCGCGGATCTTTCGACCACTTTGGTTTCTTTCCTTCCTCAGGACCATGCATAAGTTCCGTAGTCCACTCTGAATCCTCTAAAACCTGTATTGACAATTGCAACATCTCAATAGTTCGCTTGCAAATTAATCGACGCCATTCTTGAGCCTTCACTGTCTTATCATTTCGCGTAAATGCTGCAACAAGCATTGACAGCTGTCGACATTGCTGCAACTCCTGACTTAATAACGTACGAGCTTCCCAAAACCGATTGTATGCAGAACTTACTCGAGATACAACCAAAAAAGCAACCATTGTCGCTAAAATATTATGTCCATCATCATCAAAGGTCAAATCAACAATGTCATAAACACCAAGGCAATATATGAGCGTCGTTAATGATGCGTTTGCGATACAAAGCGATAGAACATTTGGCCACACCGTTCCATGTATTGAGAAGATAACCTCGAAGTGATTTTTACTGTCGTAGGTGATTGTCATGGATACTTTTACTCGATGAGTTTTTTTTCGAATGATACTGTTGTTATTTTTATTTCTAAATGTAGGTATGGATGGTCTTCACGTTCCACTTCATAAATTAATATTGCGTATGATTGCAAATGTTTGAATGATAATGCTAATCTATATGTAATCTTCGATTACGAATGAAGAATAAAGCATCCTCCACTTCCTTGTTGCTCTACGAAGTATTTATTCCAAGTAACTTAGATAAAATATTAACAATGCCGAAGGTATATTATATTGATATCCATACATGTGTAAATACTTATTTTGCGTATAGTTTTCAAATTGCGCCATGCATAACGCATGCCCTACAGTTCAATGCGTTGACATCGATCCAACCAAATATCTATTTATCACCGTATATATTGTGTACATTTATGTACATGCACGTGAATGTGAACACATATACAATTATACAATGTACATCACGTACAGGTACATAAGATTTTTATGGGGAGAACACTCTCAATTCTCAATGGACGATGACAGACAAGGAGAACACGAAACACGAGAAGGTGTTCCTCGTTTTTCGTATATCGTAAAATAACTCTTTTTACCTTTTTAGTCCTTTAGCACGAAACCACAACTACTCAAGACCCACTCTGCGTCTGTCTGTACGTACCATATTGGGACTTCAAGGGGCAAAAAACTTTCTGCAACAACACAAGCACAAAGTTACATTTTAAAATCATATTATTCATTGGATTGAACAAACTAATATGACAATTTTATACGACAGTACAAAAACATTTCAAATAATTTTTACCCGACGTGGATCCGTTTGGGATCGAGTGCTTCCTTTTAGCATTTTATGTTCGGGACTTTCCATCATGGTGCGCGTTACCAATATATGTACCATGTATATATATATACATGGTATATTTACTTTAATTAAAAATTTGAAGAAATGTGTGTACGACATGTATCCATCACTAACTTTATTTCGTTGCTGTTGTTACAGATTTGGCAGTTGGATCGATTGGATATTGTGCAATTGGCCTTTAATCACAAAGGTCATGATTTGTTGAATATTATGGTTGCCTTTTTGGTTGTATCGCGCGTCAGTACTGCATATAATCGATTTTGGAATACGCGCACGTTGTTGAGTAAAGCATTGTGCAATTGCCGTCAACTTTCTTCTCTTACGGCCGCTTTTACAAATAGGGATGATTCACCCAAGGCAAAAATTTTTAGGATTACTTTAAGTCAGCAAATCGTTAGTTTTATTGATAAGTTTTTGCAGGTACTGCAAGACGATGATTTTCACTCAGACAAGACAATCTCATATATGGAAGAAAGTCATGTGGAGAAGGGTATCCCAGTTAGTATTATGGATCTTGCAAATGAGCTCTATCAGCTTATTGTCTCTCAAAAAAGATATTTGCAACCCGATCACGTGATAACAATCCAGAAAGAGGTTATCCTACATAAGCTGATCGGTGAAATAACAAAATGTGTCGCTGAGCTTGCAACATATCCGGCCACTCCATATCCATTTCCAAAGGCGCAAATGTCTCGTATCCTACTTATGGTCTGGATATTTACACTTCCATTTGCCCTCCATACTAATGCTACTAATCCGTATACCACGCCAATCATGATGTTCTTTATATCGTACGGATTTTTCGGTCTTGAATTTGTGAGCATAGAGTTGGACGATCCATTTGGATGTGACGATAATGACTTGGACATAAAAGAACTTTCAGGAGTCATCAAGGCAGGTATCCTTGCAGATTCAGGTTTGGCGATGAAGCACTCTCAGTTTCTGGAAATGGAAAATTCAAAATCTACGAAGGCCGTAGTAAATTCATATTTGACTAAAATTGAGGAAGAGTGATTTTTAACTTCTCGAAAAGTGACTAATCTTGTTGTACATGTTAATTATGTTAAAATATATTTTTAATTGGGTTATAGCATCTTTCGATTCTTCAAATTAAACTCTTTGTCATTGAGAAAGCTGCTAAGTGAAGCGTGAAGTGCATTTTGAATAATGAATATGTTCAAAATGCGATGATGTGCACGTTTCAAGAACATTTTGATAAATTGGCTCAAGAGACCATTCTTGCGTGAACAAATTTCGGAAAATAAATTTGCCGTACTTTAATAGCAACTTACCGGCATAGTTTTTGGACAAAGTACCGATATCTGACGTTCACAGCTGTGACATACCAACTTTTGTAAGCTTATTTGACGTCATTATTAAGTGAAATGTTGATATGTTGTTGATAAGAAAGAAACGTTTAAAAATAACTTTAGTTCGCATAGGTATGTGAAAGTCTATCCTATCATTACCTATATGTAATCTTTAAATATAAATTGTACAATAGAAAAGTTTCCTTGTTCATCAGTTAATGGTTCAGAAGAGAAGTAGCATTATTTTGTTATCGAACCATATAACATGCGTAATCATTTCATTAAGAACCCATGATATTTCCAGCATACACCGTTTGAGTAGCGGTTTCTTTTCATTTGTCTTAATCTGTCCCCAAATTATTTGCCATACATTCCAACACCACTTAAAATCTCTTTTGAGTTTGGTATAAGCACCTCTTATTTTGTGATTCGTAAAGCCCGCAGAAATTGTGTTTCGTGTTTCATGCGATTCTACTGTCACCTTCGACAAAGACCAAATGACTATTCGAACCCCTTGCTAAATAATCCAACTTACCCAATCACAAGCCAATCGATTCCATTGCCTACGAACTTTGCGCACTTAAGAATGATGTTGATCAATGCAAAGTATGCATAATGCTCAAGAACATTAGGGATTTAAAAACAGATTAGGATGTTAAAATTCGTAAATATTGCTTCAATCAGGTTGTAAAGGCCCATTGAAAGAACCGCATTGGTCTAAACGTCACTGGGAATCCGTTATCGTACTCGATACGCCTATTCTCCATGAATCCTGCCTCGCGAATCTTATAGAAACAGCAACTCAGGTACTTGATGGTAGCTGTGTATTTAAAATTACCGTCCCAGGATGGATTCAAATTGAAACTCTCATAAACGCCAACTCGCTCGTATTTAGATACTACCGGTAGACGTTAAGAATGAATATTGGCGCATAATTCACTAGACAAGTTCTAAAATGAAAGTTTACCAGATATCCAGAAAATTTAAATGGCTCGTACGTATCTTGGACAATAATGAAATAGGAACATATCCTATTCAACATTTTCTTCTTAATCAGGTTATCATTTAGTGAAGATTTATTAATAGAAGTCTATTCCATCATATTCGATTGGTGATTGGTGTTGGATTCTGTCAAGTATCAAGTCGAAAAGGAGTATTTAGCTAATGATATATATTACCGTTATAGAGTAGGTGAACAATGTAGAAAGATACAAAATACACACAGGCAAAGGGTCTTCCTCCCATGTACGAGTACGTCTCCTACAAAAGTCTCGCGATTTTAACCGTTTTTCGATTATTTTCGCCAAAAGTCTCGCAAAAAGCGAGACTTTTGTATTGCGACTTGCGACGTACCGTACTTTTACTAGTAATATCTAGGGAGAAATTAGGTCGCAATACAAAAGTCTCGCTTTTTTCGAGACTTTTTCGAAAGTACCTACGTAAATGTTAGGTCGCAATTACGCGTATAATCCTACACAAAAAAAGGAGCAACGGTCACATAAAAAGTAGCAACCATCACACACAAAAAGTAGAACTCAGCC
>Ga0209092_10004359_pt1 | contig 11855 bp, 6 predicted proteins | sample FraStrMetagenome_FD_187446 | JGI IMG/M metagenome (GOLD analysis project Ga0209092, IMG submission 187446) | Marine eukaryotic phytoplankton communities from Arctic Ocean - Fram Strait ARC3M Metagenome (SPAdes) (version 2) | ecosystem: Environmental > Aquatic > Marine > Oceanic | place: Fram... | reverse complement strand
AGAGAATTTTTTTCTTATCGAAATGTATAGGGAATGGGTTCCGATTAAACCAAATCAACTAAGTATTTTATCATAGATTTCTTTACCTCCAATCCAATGACACTTAATTTTTAACCATTTCAGTCAAATTTTGACGACGTTAAGCCCGACATATTTTCTGTTGCTTATGAAATCAATTGTTGCATACTTGAAGTGTTACAAAATAGCAACATTATTTTTTCTGCCTGGCATGTACTTGTACTTCTTTCCAATTTATGAGATTTCTCTTTTTGCCTTGTTTCATTCCCACACGTTGGACCTCTTACATTATCTATTTATTTTATCCTCACTCATAAACTACAAATGTGAAATTAAATCTAAAAATGGGCATAGCTTCGAGATTTGGACCTGAATTTGTGGCGCACCTATGCTTTTAAATTATAATGCACAATCATTAATATAATAAATAACAAACATATATTCCGTTGGAAATTAATTTGTTTGTGTAGAACGAGACTCAAAATATACACTTTTGAACAAAACATAAAAATAAGATTCCTTTTTGAAATTATAATAACCCAATAATTTGATGACGCATGCGAAATACAAAAAATAAATTCTGGGGAGGCATATAATAGCATCTACACCTACTATGGGAGTTTACGTGGTGGAAACTAATTCTCTCGTTGCAACTCTAGGATCCATCTCAGTACGACCCTATAGACACTATAAATATAACATACAAGAACAAGCTACGGCATACCAATATAGGTGCTCCTCTAATCTTGATGACACTAGAAGTTCAAGTAGCTGATGTGCTCAAAATTGCGAAGTATTAAGGTCAATACTTGACAATGGCTTCGCATCAAGAATATAGGAATGCATCTTATCAATTATCAATTTATTTTAGGGACTGCTGTAACATCTGGAAATACAAAAGGAGCTGATTAGAAAGAGTTAATTTGTTATTTAGTTTATGCTCTATTTTTGCCGTGTGAACCTAGCATGTACTGTGACAGATGCTAGAAACTTCAGTTCCTGCAAACCCAGAAGATATGGACTGAACACATAACGTGGGTTCGTGTCAGCTGCAAGTTTATGAGCATTTCTGCCTGAACAATCATGTGATCCGAGTAATTATTATTTGTTAGTTTATGTCTAACACGATGTTAACAGCAACATCACATCATATCGCATCAAAATGTTTTTACGTTGATATCATGCAGATAAATGAAGAAGCAAACAACAGAAACTAAACAATTTCATCCGCAAAAATTTAGTACAAACCTTTATGCATGCTCTATCCTTAATGCTTCCTACATTAATTTCATTAGAAAAATTCTTTTGGTCCCCGTATCTTGGATGAAAAGAAATGAATGCAATTTTGATACGTCAAAGAATCAACGCATGTATATTGACATCAGCGTTCGCATCGATTATTAACGAAATCAAGAGGCATTTCATATTGGGACTAAAATAGATGAAATGAGAATAATATAGCACATAGTTTCGGCCACGTCATTATTCGACGAAATGATATAAAAGTTCAAATATTCCTGTTATCCGCAAAGATTATTATACATAGCCAATTGAGTCCAAATTCGGCGAATGAAACGTAGAGTCTAAATGCATGTGGTTCATGATTTATTTGAATTTTATTTTGAGAAAAGAAAGTAATTCGAACAGTGACGCTGCTGCCTTTGTTAAATGTATTGATCTCTTTTATGTGAAAAGAAGAATGCTTCTTTGTCAAGAAGCGTACCTTCTTGCACGTTAAGACTGCATAACACAAATTGAATCAAGGTTAAGCTATCTTCCTACACAATGCTCCATACGCTTGTACATAAATATTCCTGAAATATCGCAATTCCAATGAAAATGCAATACACTACATCAACATGCATATGTATCTACATAGAGAATGGTTTCAACTACCTTCGTAACAAATAGGACAACTCCAAACAACCAACAGTATTTCACGATTGAAAATCACAAAATACTGAAAAGAGTGTGAATATTCTTTTGAAGAACCACAATACATCAGAACCCAAAACTAAAGTGATCGGAATATCGATATTTCAGAAAGAGGTAAGTTAGATAGAGAAGCGGCAATTTCACAATAGTGCTTGCCACACGCTGATTATTGCATCTGTTCAATAACGATTCCCGAGGTTGCTAGCATGAGATTGCTCGTGTCAAGTAAATACCAACTGGCAAAGATCTAACCTTTATTTAAAAAACAATATTTTCAACTGACAGAAACATGGGTGTGTTAAAGGATTTCGTATGCAAGATGTTGCACATTGACGTGGATGATCCATTAGACGGCAAATTAACAGACAGTGGACATTATCAACCTAACATGCTTCAGAAAACCAAGAGCAAGAGTAGCAAGAGTAAAAGTAAATTTGAATACGTCGATGATAGCTTACATACAGGAATGCGAAAACAAAAAACTAGAAGGAAGTTAGGTTCCTCAAGCAAAGCCATTGCAGTAGTTGAGGAAGAACCCTCATAGGCTAATAAATGTTTGAAAATAAATGATAGAAGGGTGTGTTTATAGAGAAATAAAAGATAGAGAAAAGACTGCTGAGCATAATTTTTTGCAGCATTTTAGAATAGTTCTGTGGTGTTTGTTTTTTCATTTCGTTTACGGTGCTGTTTTCGAACTAGCGTTTTTCAGACAAATGATTTATGCTCAAAAACGGGGTTAAGGCAGATTTTTTACAAATATATATTCAGTGATTACTATTGAATCTAAATACGTTTGGAAAAACTCAAAATTGCCTCACAAACCCCTGATGGATTTTCCCATGGCACTACATTGCAACCTGTCAGACTTTCCAATGTACATTTTTTCATTTCTTGTGCGTAACCTATCCTATCTTTGGCTCGTTTATCACCTTCTCCAGACAAAATTAAAGTAGGTTGCGATATTTCTATCATTTCCTGCATAAATGAACGTGCGTTCAACATTCCAGCATTGAATGACATTACAGGTGGTCTTAGGAGCTTCGATGTAACTGCATTATTATCTGTCGAGTCAAAGGTTGCTTTATTTAACCATTCCTCATCACATTTGTCCTGAAATAAAAACAAATCCGAAAAAAATTGAATGGCTCCTCTCATTTCTAATATGCGAAACGCTAAATCGCCCAATATTGGACTTGACAAAAACTTATAATTTTTTTCCAATTCATCTTGAGGAACGAAACCAATCATATCCTTCCAAGTTGGTGGAGACGTTAATACTAATCCTTGTATATTGTCAATTTTTTGTGCAGCATCACGATGTGCTAATACCACCCCCACTGGGGCCAAACCACCCTGAGTTACCACTATGCACCGTTTTTGTTCTTTTTCTATATTTTTTTCTATAATTTCTTCTCGAATCAATGTTTCACAACTACGAGCCCAATCTAATGGTAGAAATAATCCTCGTGTTTTAGGATCCCAAGTATCACCCAAACCATCACGGGCACATCCAATCAAGTTTGGCGCATAAACTTCACCCTCCCATAGATCGAATACTCGATCCCAAAACCAATTTGAGAGCCCGATACCAACAGGGTGGATTAGCAATAGTGATGGTGGAATTTCTTTGTGTTCAATGGAATAATTTGGATCCCACTCTTTATGTTTGTAGGATAATGTCCATCCATCATACTCATACGTTTTTGTGGATATTTTAAAACGTTTTTGATTGGAGGTATCTGCTGATGTGGATAGATTAGAATCAAAATTGGGTGTTGATGAAGCTGCTGATAAATTTGATTTTGGAAATATTCGATTTGTACTAGTTTGAGCTGAATCGTATCTTTTCAAAAACGAGTTGAATTGTGGCTTTTGTTGAAAGGATGCACAAATAGCAATAAAGAATGAAAATAGGAGGAGTGATAAAGCAAGCATGTTCATCTTTCTATAATTTAATAGGCATATCGCTTTCTATGCTGATGTCGATCTTTTTATAGAAAACATAACATCATACATATTCATATGAATATGCTTCGTAGCTTCTACGAACTTTACATGAACGAAATGAAAATTGCATTGATCAAAATCTGAGAAGTCTCTATCTGTATCCCACGTGATCATTTATTCTTCCCACGAGCCCATTTTCCGGGTCTCTTTTATATGGGAGATCATGAACAGAATGAGATGGAAAGTATGAGTAAGTAATTAATATTCTCACTTATATTTTCACTATTGTAATTACGTACAGTATCGTACTATAGTGCGTACCGTAATCCTATTTTGGATGGAACCAAACTGTCGAAGGAAGAAAAAATACAAAACTCACAAGTTTCGAATCAAAACACAGAACAGTAATTAATTAATATCAGAACTTTATCAAAAATGGATTTTGACTTAGCAGTGAACAAACTCGCTCGAAATCATTCCAAGCAACTTCGTAGAGGTCGAATGTTGAAGAGTGCGAATGTATCTGGAAATCGTCATTCCAATTCCCTTCATTTATCTCTTCGGGCTAAAAAAGAAGCGGAAGAACGCAAACGAAAAACTGAAGAACAACGAAAAAACCTACAAGCTGAAAAAAACAAACTACGAAAAACTTTTGCTTATTTTAAAAAATGTGAGCAATCGTTAGGAACAGAATACAGTCTTGCAGCTGGTGGAGATGGTCGATTATTATTAAAACCTACTTCGATTCATGGCGAGGGAGATAAAATCGCTTTACCAGTTTCAGTCCTTCCCATCTTAATGGACTTGAAAGATAAGAAAGCATCTACGATCGGTGCTTCATCCTCACCCTTTGAATTTCGCGTTGGTATACTTAATCCTGACTACAAATTTCCTATGGCACCTTCTTTAAAAAATATGATGGCAAATATGAATGGGATGGATGATGGTAATGATTATGATATGAGCATGGAAGACAGTGACGACGAAGATTCTCTTGACTCCTCCAACACAAAAGATGAAAGGTCTCCATTTTTAGACGAGCTCTCATATAAATATCTTTCTTACACACATTGTACAGTAGTGGAATTTACACAAGAAGAAGGCCACATAGGTTTACCGCAGTCCATTGCCCAAGCCCTTTTGAAGAATGATGAAAACATTGCTGTAACTAAGACAGTGGATCCCGCTTCTACGTCTCATTCTTCTCTGAAGGATTTGAAAAAGCCAATAAATGTGTCTCTCGATGACGAGATGGAAGATGTAGAAGCATTGAAACAACCCCCTTCACAAATTAGTATTGATTACAGTGAAGAGGATAAAACACCTGGGCATTTGGCATGGGGTGCATTTGAAGTTCCAGACTTGAAAGTCGAGATTGTACTTGTTAAATTACCAAAAGGAAAAGCATGCACTTTGATACCCACCATAGAAGCAGTACAAAACGGCTTTCATCAATTAAAAGATATCAAAGCTGTACTAGAACAGGTAAGTCTCAGCTATGACTGTTCTTTTTTTCTTTCGCAACGAACTCAAAATAAATTGTATTGAATATATAAAAGTCTCTTATAAGAACGAAAGCCACATTGTCAATGAATGATAATGTACATTGTTGGCATCGAGGAAAAAAATTTGATATGACTGTTTCCTCACTCACCCCCAATATATATAATGCAGTAAGTTGTATCAACACTGATATTGAGGTACATATTGGATCAGCCGATATTGACAAAGAATCAGATAAGCATGAAGAAAACGGAGAAAATCCTTCCAAGATTCAAACTGCAGTTGATGCAAATGGTGCGGGAAGAGTGCTTGGTAGATCCCTTGGTTCCAATAATAATGATTCTAAAGAGAATAACGACATGACCTCTTCAATTTTACCCTTTGATACCTTAAAATCAAATCTTCCACAAAAACCATCTCCCCATGAAAAGGAAAATGTGTGCTTAATTCAAATTCGTGGGGATGGAAAAGCTGGAAAACGAAGATTTGATGTTCAAAAAAGCACTGTAAATGACTTGTATGTTTTTGCAGCATCTGTAATGGATGATCAAATTAAATGTTTTCGATTAGTGACAAGATTTCCAAGAAGAGTTATAGAATTGGAAGATTCAACTCTGAAAGATGCTGGTATCAATCAAGGTCAGGAAATGTTTATGATAGAAAGATGTTAAATCAATAATGTAAACTTTTGAAGTAACTGACTTAAATATTATTGTAAAAGAAGATGTGATAACATCGTTTTAAGCAACAAAATTCAAAAATGCGTTTAGAAAGCGCAACTGTACCCAGCCCAGACGAATGCTATTCACTTCGTTAAAAAAATATTTACAATGTTATGTTCAAGTTCATTCTGTGAAGTTAAAGCATTTCCTCTATCTTTTGGAATGAATTAGTCTTAACTGATTTTGCAAACTGTGTATGCTTCACCAAATTCTTTTGCGTTCTCAGCATTTTTCCAGAAATTGATCTTAATTGATTTCTCAATGATTTTACCTCCGTTTTATTATAATATTCTGCACTTATTTGACCTTCCCTCATCCCATTTTTCATCGCAATGAGTTGTTCTTGTACTTTATTCTTTTCAGCTTGAAGAGCCTCAAGTTTCAAATTAAGAGACCGATGAGGAAGTCTATTGTATAAAATTTGAAAAAAAGTCAGTTGAAAAGTGCAGTATAAAGTACGAAGAGGACTTTTATGGACGAACCTAATGTATTTCTCGATCAAATCACTAAACATGTTTACACCATCAGCAGGTGTAGGCATGTCCTTAAAAATAGGATTATTACTTAAAGGAGAAAGGTCTGATTGTGGGTTAAGTTCTATGTCTTTTTTAATAGAAACAAATTCGATTTGTGATGAGTTTACAACAACATCGATATCATGTTCACTGATACCAGATACAGTGGTCCATCCACCCGGTAGCGTTGATGATATTTTTCCTGATGTATATGAATACTAGAATTAGAAATCATCAATTTTCACAAGTTTAGATTTTCAAATACTTACCTATTAAACCTCTATAATGGCCAGATGATATGATTACTCTTTTTCCCACTATTGTATTTGATTGAAGAGGTGTTTGTCTATTAACAATAGCACTCACACGAACATTTCTTGAGCTGCGACCCTCCCTTCGTATAATACGCCTTTTCCTTGAATAGTCCAAAGAAGAATCATGTAAACAATAAGATGTTTTCAAGGAAAATGTACAAAAAACATATGTAACATACCGTGATTTTGTTGCAGGAGGAATAATGGGTTCATATTCGGCATGTAATCTTAATATGTTGGGAAGATCTCTCACGCATACTGCGTTAGCACCAGACAAAATTTTACAAGTTTTTCTATCAAATATATCGATTTTAGTGTCTGGTGACAAATGCCGCAAAGATGGTGGTATGTCATCATTCAAAGCATTTAGTGCGACTGGTGGTAGCAGAGATGGGCTACGAATACTTCTTTGGGTAACTGTTGTGTGGGATATTGGAGGCACAGGTTTATGAATCCTAGACATTGGAGACATAGCACTGATTGATTCATTCTTCGCTCTTTCAGTAGTATTTATAGATTGCTCGCCCATGGATTCCAATCGATTTTCTACTGTCTTGTTTAATACTGAAGGTTTTTCTATTGCATGCTGTTGATGCTCGGTTTCCACAGTATAAGTTGTGTTGCTCTTGTATAATACTTCTCTATCTACAGTGTCATCAATCTGATTAATTACTGATCCAGGCTTCTCCAAACTGACTTCTGGTGTAAATTCCAACTCAACGTTATTGATTGTCGAGGTATCAAATCGACTTCTAAAAATAGATGCTTCCGAAGATGTTTTGGTTGAAGGAGGTATATATAATGAATCGTATTCATATCTCTTGGCATTTTTTCGTTTCTTTTTTGGATTTAGAGTTTTCTTCGAATTTACCTCGACCAAAATGTTGTCAGAAGGAAGTGCAATCTTTCTCTTTCTTTTCTTTTTTTCCTTTTTCTTCTCTTGAACGACTTCATTTGCATCAATTATTGCATTCTTATAGGATTGATTCAAGGCAGGGGGATTTTTGAAACGCATTCCGTTGTCAGAATAGTATTTGAGAAGAACTTCGTCCGGAACACTATCGATCATCTTACATTGACCCGACTGGACTTTACAATTTCCAAGCTCTGGGTTATCAAGGACCCACCAACCTCTACTTTTGACTTTTGTGATCCTTCCAAACTTCCCTTTGAACTTCCCCCCCACTACTTTGACTAGCTTTCCAATATACGGGTGAGATGTATGCAACATAGTCCCAGCTTGGTCATCAAGAACAACGCTTTCAGTTCCCACGGATTTTGGTATCGACTTATCATATCTCATTGTATCGCTTGTAGTTTTTCGTTGAATAAGAGAATTTTTATGTTTACTCTTCTTTTTCTTCTTCTTTTTTTTCTTTTTTCGTTCTTCACGTATCTGCTCTGTGTCGGTGTAAAGCGAAGATGCACTTTCTTGCAGCTCAGCTGGAGGGCTTGAGTCTTTATAAGCTTTCTTCATTTTTACTGGCACTTTGATTGAATCATTCGTTGCAGAATTTAATTCTCCGTGTGTTTCGAAGGGAGGGGTCTCTAAGTCTGATATATTAGAATCTCTCTTTTTTCTTGCTGCTTCCCTCAGTTTCTTTTCCCAGTAAGCGAAATTTCTTTCTTTTTCAGATTTTTTTTGTTTCACGACATCATCGCTACTCTGATATAGGTCCATATCATCTTCACTTGAAGTATTTTCATCAAGGAAGGACTGAATGTTAACTTTTTGAGCCTTACTTTTTTTGACGTAATCAAATTTCGATGATACATCATACCTACCGCTTTCCTTCGTTTCCTTCGTTTTCTTCTTTGAAATTCTGTTCGCATGCTCCTTAAATTTGATTCTCTCATTTTCAAGCAACCCGTCTTCTGTTTCGTCATCAGTACTCTCATATATATATAAATCATCTTCACTAGAACTATTTTTATCAAGAACTGATCTTTTCACTTTTCGGGCCTTAGATTTTTTACCTTTATCAATTTTAGATGACTTGCCCTTACCACTGATTTTCTTAGTCTTCTTTAGTTTTTTCCCAGATCCAATATTCTCATTTTGAATTTTTTTGTAGCCAATACGATTATCGTAAATCTGATAGAGATCTGCATCTTCTCCACTAGAACTATTTCTATCAAGAATAGACCAGTGTTTCGCCTTTAGATCCTTAGAATCATTCTCTTGACCAAGTTTAGATGGCTTGTCAAAATGACCATTTTCATTTCTTTTCTTCTTTTTTTTATCCTCAGATTTCTTTCTATATTTATTGCGTTTCAAATCAATCTTATTTTGATGATTCATTTTTTTTCTTATTTTTTTTGGTGTATCAGATATTTCTCCTTGCACCTTCTTCCTCGACCCTTGCATAGTTGAATCCGAAGTATACTTTCTCATGATAGATTCAGATAAATCAATTTGGGCGTTTTGATTAATTCGATTCAGAGTATATTTCGAGAGATGATCTGATATAGCAACTTCGTTGTGTTTTTTTACGATTATTGGAACAGGAGAGGTGTGGGCATTGCTTACTTTCTCGTCATCAGACTCAATATCTTCCTCTGTCTCTGTATCACTTTTATCTTTTGATGTTAGGACATCAATGACTTCCTTATTGGTAACATCAACTTCTTCAATATAATCTCCATTCTTTTTAACACGTAAACTGGGTGTATCTTCACTTATATCTTTCGATATTTGACAATCAATTACTTCCTTATTGGTAAAATCAATTTCTTCAATATAATCATCTTTTTTTTTAACACACGGACTAGGTATATCTTCCTCTGTCTCTGTATCACTTTTATCTTTTGATGTTAGGACATCAATGACGTCCTTATTGGTAACATCAACTTCTTCAATATAATCTCCATTCTTTTCAACACGTAAACTGGGTGTATCTTCACTTATATCTTTCGATATTTGACAATCAATTACTTCCTTATTGGTAAAATCAATTTCTTCAATATGATCATCTTTTTTTTTAACACGCAGACTGGGAGTATCTTCACTTATACCTTTCGATCTTTGTCCATCAATGACGTCCTTATCGATACAGTCAACTTCTTCAATATAATCTCCATTCTTTTTATTACGCAGTTTGGAAGAGTCTGTTTTTATTGCATTCTCGCTCGTTATAATATTTGAATGCTGATCTTTTGGATGATTTTCTTCATTCAGTTTTTTTCCTTTCCTTAAAAGAATCGGCGGTTCGTTTCTTCTCAAAGGCGAATCAAGACTATGATTGGGCAAAATATTTTTGTCAATTATTCTTGTTTCACTATCATTGTAATTTGAGCTTTCAGTTGTTTCTACATTTATTTGTGTATGCATAGATGAATGATTATTGCTGTCTTCATTCCTCACTATACCGTTTTCAATATGTTCACCAAGTTGATGGATGAGCGATGAGCACGCATTCTCATTCTTCAAATTAGAGTGCTCATCAGAGTCAATTTGATAATTAATCGTCACGGGCAAAGCGTTCTTGTTTATGGCACATTCGACGTCCCAAACAGTATCGTTTCCGTTCATCTTGTTTCCCCCACTTCTACTTTTTTCTAAAACCATGTCTTTTGCAATGAACTCGACATCATCAAATCGTTCTACTTCAGTAATTTCATCGTCTGAGCTGAAGTTTAGAGTATCTACATCAGGAATATCATCTTTATGTCCAATATCAGGCTTCATTGTTCTTTCAAGACTACCAATATTAATTTTTGGAATATCTTCAAATGTGTTGGGGGCGATCGGTGTGTCTTGTGCCTCTATTTTTGGTGTTTGTTTTTGATTTTCCTGGATCTTTTGTACGAGTAATTTCTCATCAATCTCATCATCAGAACTAAAATTAAGTGAATCCACATCCTTTGAACTATTGTCTCGATCTCCTCTAGTAAAAGAACTTTTATTTTCAGGACAGTTTTTATCTTTTACATCTTCATTCATATATATGATGAAAGCAACAAAAATAATCAGAGGCCTTAATATATACCAATGTTGAACTAAGAAGATTTAAAACCTTACCATTTGCAGAATCTTGAAGTAATTTTCGTTTCCCAGTGTGCAAATCATTTTCAATCTTGGTAAGTTGATCGTGTTCAGGTATAACTAAAGAGTGTCCATATCGAGAAGAATCATTACTCAGAAACACTTCTGTATTAAGTCCTCCGAGCTTAGACTTGCTACTGAAGTGAACACTCGATGCACCCTTGACTTTATTATGCTCGTTATTACGTGATGAAATCTGTTGTTCTTTGTTGGTTTCGCCTCCGACTAAAATAGAATCTTCTTTCTTGTCAGGCTTTCTTGATTCACCATATTTTCGATCATTGTCATTGATCTCCTGATTGGTTTTGCGAGGGAAAACAGCTAAATTCATTCCTCCGAACTTCGGCTTGCTACTGAAGAAATCGTATGACGTATCCTGATCATCGTTATTATCCACATCATCGAATGATGAGCTCTTCCGTGTATCAGCTGCTTTTCCTTCAACTAAATCAGAATCCTTCTTCTTGTCAGGCTTTCTTGATTCACCACGCATTCGATCATTGATCTCCTGATTGGTTTTGCGAGGGAAAACAGCTAAATTCATTCCTCCGAACTTCGGCTTGCTACTGAAGAAATCGTATGACGTATCCTGATCATTATTGTGATCTTCACGTGATGTTATCTTCTGTGTCTCAGCTGCTTTGCCTTCAACTAAAACAGAATCTCTCTTCTTGTCAGGTTTTCTTGATTCACCATGTTTTCGATCATTGTCATTGATCTCCTGATTGGTTTTGCGAGGAAAAACAGCTAAATTCATTCCTCCGAACTTCGGCTTGCTACTGAAGAAATCGTATGACGTATCCTGATCATTATTATGATCTTCACGTGATATTATCTTCTGTGTCTCAGCTGCTTT
>Ga0209092_10004354_pt1 | contig 11868 bp, 11 predicted proteins | sample FraStrMetagenome_FD_187446 | JGI IMG/M metagenome (GOLD analysis project Ga0209092, IMG submission 187446) | Marine eukaryotic phytoplankton communities from Arctic Ocean - Fram Strait ARC3M Metagenome (SPAdes) (version 2) | ecosystem: Environmental > Aquatic > Marine > Oceanic | place: Fram... | reverse complement strand
TTATGGTTTTTACCCTTCTTCACAATGTCCACCCATGAAACTTTTGTGTTCTCCATGGGTTCGTCATTCGATAATTCCACAACTTTTCTGTTCTCCATGGATTCGTCATTCGATAATTCCACAACATCGGAAAGGAAATAAAAAGTTGTAATTATGTTACAACTAGAAACACTGAAATGTATTATTTTCGTCCAATGGTTTTCTTTTAGTATGGCGTAATTTTTTCATATCATTACCGATATTATCATATTCATTTCTGAAATTCGAATGGAAAACTATACCAGTTTAGCATACAAAAGATGCTGACATAATCGAATACAATACTTTGACCTATCGAGAAGGAACTATGAAAAGTAGTAATTCTGTTACAACTAGAAATACTGAAATTTATTATTTTTATCCAACAGCTTTGTTTTAGTAATGGGTAAATTCTTCATATCATTACCAATGTCATCATATCCATCTCTGAAATTCATTATATTACAGTTACACACATTCATCAAGATTTGAAAAGTTAAACAACTTGAATAACAGGAGGCGATTTCTTATCATCATTGTCCATGTTATCGTACCCTGTCTGCGAATTGGAGTCTTCAAAATCGTCATGTTTTGTGATTTCGTATGACGTTGACAAAATTTTGCTGAATTTTTCGTCAATGGGAGCTTTCGTCCAACCTGATTTCCATGCAATCACACAATATGCGCCCAGAAGGAGCGTTTCAACTAAACCGTAGTAAAGTGGAACTCCAACAGCATCAGCTAAATCTTTCCCTTCGAACATTGTCATCGCTACTGACGTCGCTATACCTGTATTTTGGTAGCAGCATTCGATAGCGACAGTTCTTTGAAGCATGACGGATTAAACCATGTTTTAGAATAAAATTCATACATGGCCGATTTTAACTCACATTCGTTCTGGTTTGTGTAAATCTAGGGCTGTTGTCAGTCCAGTCGAAAACAAAATTCCAGCCACGCATGGCGTTGCCACGCCAAAATAAAAACCCCATCCTCGACCAAACAGTTCCGACTCTTCTTCAGTACTCGTAATTATCATTGAAAAAGCGACAAGGAGAATACCTGCAGCGTTTCCGATTTTGTTAGCAAACATGTGGAATTCTGGAGTAGATCGTTGCGACGAAAAGTATAAGCCAATACAGATGGCCGAGATTACGATTACAAGTGCTGTGAAGAGACCACCCCAATCCAGACTACATCGATTCAAGATCTATCAGAGGAGCAATTTCAGTGGCTTAAGTGATGATTGTCCGCACTTACCTGCTCAATACATCGTCTCCAAGCGAATATTTCGCATATACCAACAAATTAAGTGGTAACATAAATAACGATGCAAACGTACTAATGGCGGTCATACAGACACTTAACGCCAAATCTGCATTAAACTAAAACAAGAAAATTTAAGTCAGAGCAGTGAAAGAAACTAACCCTTCAGACGCCCTAATCTCTCATTCTTCGTATTTCAAAAGAAATACCTTTACTCACAAGACTGCACCACCAATTCGAGTAACTACCGCCGGGAGAACTCGTCAAAACCAAGAGCGTAACTGCCATGGCATGATCTAATCCTGCCGTTTTTACGATGAGAAAACCGACAAAAGGAAGAAAGAAAAACTGTAAACCACACCCAACCAAAATAGCAGATTTGTTCCCAATCTGTGATTTCAGATTGTCGATATCCACCGTTGCAGACATGCCAAAGACAAGTCCGAAAAGAAGGACTTTGCCAGTGATTTCCTCCAATAATCCCATATTTTAATTTTTGATTTCCTTTCTTCCCCTTCAATCCTGCGATAGATACAAAATGTCTTGCAGGGGTTATATTGTAGAATTGTGACTGGTCTGTTACAGAGTGTAGCACTTATTTGCATCTCTCTATATTCGTACGTTACACTTTATGTCGCCGAGGTTTTATGCTACCGATAGAGTCGGTCATTTATTTGGCTTGCCTAATTTTCGAAGTGTTGTACAAATGTACAATGTACATGTATGCGCGCACACATGTTTGTGTAGATATATATTGCCCAAGAATGAGATATCATTTATTGTAAGGAGCAATGTTTATAACTACCGGTGTACAGTGTACACTATTTCAAAAAGTATGTCCAAATTTCAACCATCCTAATTTTTGTGTACATGACAAAGATCTTCGTTGGATCTCACAATAGTCGCCAGTCCCACGAATAAGATAGAGGAAATACGCCCCCGCCCCGAAAGAACCACAAAAACTTTATTTCTACCATACGAGGTCCGGCTCGCTATTGTGCGTAATATTTCCGCATTTTCACAACTTCAATTTTTCCAAAATTAAATTAGCTTCACATGTATGATTACGTAGATACAACACACAACACCCACACAGCAACACATAACCGAATGGTAAATGGTAGAGATAATAACAAGGAACTGAGCAAGTATCACACTGATGCTATTTCCCAATTTGGGATGGAGGTAAATACGATTGTTTACCTCCATCCCAAATTGGGAAATAGCATCAGTGTGATACTTGCTCAGTTCCTTGTTATTATCTCTACCATATATATAGGATTGTAGATCTACAAAGAAATCTCATCAATATTACTTCAAAAAAATATATCATAAAAACACTTCTATTGATCATCTTAACTCACTTCAAGGGTAAAGAGAACTTGGAATGACTAAGCTTGAGGCTATGGACGTGAAATTGTAAACGTCACATTTTAGTACCATGTTACTAGTAAGTTGGTGACAAAAGACCGTATACTGGATGAAGCTTCACAACACTTGTGAAGCTGAGAAAACGACGAAAAAATTCTGTCCCCAATTCGATGGAGAGTGGTGGTGATTTGAAGTTTTTTAATCGAAATGTGCGACAACTTGAAATTTTTCATATATCCTCCAATTTCAATTTGGGTTTGAGTTTGGGTTGGTCTACGCCGACACGTGCGCATGGAATACATGTTTAGAACGGTAATAATATTAATCAGCATTTGACATGGTCTGCTCCTGCTCCTCGCATTGGTGGAAGACAATACTCCACTCCCATTCCCATTCCCCCTTTCTCTTTTCACTCTCTCTTGTCTACGAAAATATGTTAGCTAACTAGATTTAGACGATGGCATGGAAGATATGTACTCAATATTATCGATAGCTGACGTCTTTACTATGTATGCTTCGACATTTTTGTTTGCTGGGAAACTGATTGTCGATCGAGTGCTCAGATTGGTCGTATCGTTGTAACGTCGCGAACTTCGTTTCTCTTTTCTAGGGGGGAGATTACGATAAAGAAATGTCGCCGTTGTTTCTTGAAACATGTATATTTTTTGATGCCGACTAATTTATACCTGTATTCAAAAACATAAAATCGATAAAAAAGTTGTTATTTTCAACTGATAAGCTTCCCGGAAATAGCGTAGTTCAATTAGACTTCTATCTACTTTCCTTGAGTTTTGCGTCCTTCTATTGATTGTCAGAGGAGAAACTATTTTTTGAATTCGGCTGTAGGCTGAATAAGCAAGCGTAATGAAATAATAAATGATCAAAGATCCATTCGATTCTAGAAACAATGTTACACTAGCAACGTTACCTCTCATTTTGCGTGGCTTCACTATTGCGCATTTTATCTTGTTCCAGTTTCTGCTATTGAGGACGCCGTTGAAAATAATTCTTCTATATATGCGTGCTAAATTAAATCTATCAAAATTAATTTAAGTTGATGGTATAGCAAGCTGATTAATGTAACCCAAAATTGATCTCAGTGCCGTCAAATCTCCCTTACGAACATTAGAAATCCAATTCCATAGTTTACAAAAATGAAATAATGAATTTGTGATAAAGACGACTGCGATGATAACGATATGTCAGAAACTCAGAAACTCTAACGGGGACAGATGAAGAGCTTGGAAATTCTAGTATTGATGTCTCAAGTTTCAAAGACGGCAAATTTTGTGATGAAAACAATTACATTATCTGTGATGCAATACTTAATTATGACGAGAAGTTAAATTAATGCCAAGTACTTGATATCTTACATAATTAAGTACCTGTATCATTTTGGTATTTATTTTCGTAGTCTCTTGGTTGAATGAAAATCAGGTCAGTTGGTATTCTCTGGACGAACATAAAGTACATCCACTATTTGAAATGTTGTATGCGTGAACTAACACTGAAGAACAGCTGAGTCCTATTTTTAATAACTGTAGGAACATCTAAGATAATACTTTTTTGAGGATTCGAAGCGAGTTATGGTATCAAAATCCGCAGAATCACAAAACGAAACCCACAAGCAAATGCTATAATGGAACGAGTACATCAGACAATAGGAAGCATCATCCGAAACTTCTCCATTGCAAACAGTGACGACGTCGACGATGACGACGTATGGAGCGGCATTCTCGGGGCCGTGGCTTTTGGCCTGAGAGCAACAGTCCACACAATTAGCAAAGCAACGCCAATGTAATTGGTATTTGGCCGAGATGCTATTCTGAATATCCAGCATGCAGCGAACTGGAAATTCATCAAAGATAGAAAACAATCTCTCATTAATTACAACAATCGAAAGGAAAATAAAAAACGAATTCCATACGCCTATAAAGTACACGACTTAGTTATGGTAAAAGGCGAACAAAATACTAAATTTGGTTCTGATGCGTATCTGGGACCATAAAAAATCGTCCAAATCAATAATAATGGCACTGTTCGAGTCAACGAAGGCGTCATCACAAGGTGAAGTACTAACAAGGATACTGTTAAAATTTAGCCTTTCGAGTACCTGCTTACGGACCACTCTCGAGGTTACAGGTGATCATGACGTGGCACCTGCCTCTTCAACTTGAGGTTTATCCATCACTAGCGTTTCAAGTAGGCTGGCCACCTATACGCAACATTAGATGATGTTACGTGGACGTATGTCCTAGGCCGGCTTCTAAAAAGTAGGTGAAAAAATTACGTTTCTACTTTCTTCGAGCTGTAGATGTAAAATAAGTTTATAATTTATTCACCTACTTTTTAGAAGCCGGCCTAGGACATACGTCCACGTAACATCATCTAGTGTTGCGTATAGGTGGCGAGCCAGTCAGTTTCAAATTTGAGAAACTCTTCGGGCGTCCCGTTTTCAAAATAAGGGATGAGCTTGATGTACGTTGGACTGTTGGAGTCCGTAGGGTTCGTCTTGATTTTGAATTCGTGATAATCGGAAGTCTTGGTTTCCTTCTTTTCGACCTCGAAGGGGATGGGTGGAATGATCCTAGTCTTCCTTTCGTTGGTGCTCTTCTTTGGTTTAGAAAATGACATGTTGTTGAGTTTGGAGAGTAATATTACTATGTCCTAGGCCGGCTTCTAAAAAGTAGGTGAATACATTATAAACTTATTTTACATCTACAGCTCGAAGAAAGTAGAAACGTGGCTACGTCAGCACGTCCACGTAACATCATCTAATGTTGCGTATAGGTGGCCAGCCTACTTGAAACGCTAGTGATGGATAAACCTCAAGTTGAAGAGGCAGATGCCACGTCATGATCACCTGTAACCTCGAGAGTGGTCCGTAAGCAGGTACTCGAAAGGCTAAATATTTTAACAGTATAACCTATCCTCCTTAGTACTTCACTCGTGTGTAGTGCACTTGGAATAACCAAGCTTGAGATTTTGGACGTGAAATTATAAACATCACAGTTTACTAACATTTCACTAGTAAACAGCATCTAAGTTTTCAGTGATTGAAGACCATATACTGGACGACACTTCACAATACTACACTTTCTGTGAAGCCATCTTCAATTCGATAGAGAATAATGATGGTGTGTGATGTGATGGAAAGTTTTGTTCCTCGAAATGCGCGACAACTTGAATATTTCTAACGGCAATAGTATAACGTAGCATTGGACACGATCTGCTCCTGCTCCTCCTCCTCCTCTTCACCTCGGCCGAAGACGACACGACACAAGACACAAGACTCCCACCTCCCCCACACACCGCACCGCACACCGCCTCCCATCTCCAACATCCAACATCCAACACCCAAACCACACTACCAAACCCCATCATGCCTTGGAACGTTGCAACACAACCCCACACACCCCATCCACTCCTACTACTACCACTTATACTACTCTTACTCCATCACATACATTTCTCTACCAGTCGCGAAATATCTACCAAGGTCACATCGAAGCAATGGCCAACGACACCGTACAGCCCCATCTGTGAGGCTCATGGGTATTGGCAAGCCTATACGAGTAGCAGGAGGAATCATGATCATGACCGTGAGATGGAGATGGATGCTCAGTTTATTCGGTTGGTAACGGATGCAAATCGGTCGCTGGAAACGTATGAGGATGGGATGAATCTTGCGTTGTATGTCAGTCGAGAGATGCTCGATGTTGATGGTGAATTGTTTCTTTGGAAATTTTTGAAATACAGTCTGTCCATGCGTGAATTTGCTCCGGCGTGTGAGATGATGAGAAAGGTTGTTAGGCAGAATATGAATGATGGTGGTGGTAACGATTCGATTGGTGGTTCTGTTACGGCCTTTGTTCAGTTGTACATGTATTGTCATGGTACGTTGGATGGTGTTGTTTCTAAGGTGACGAGTCATATCGATGAGGTGCAACGGTTTATGATGAATGTATGTGTTGGGCAGGGTGTGGACGTGGAATATGGGGTGGAGCCTGTAATTTTGGAAGGGGAACAAAAGATTCGTGTTGGAGGGCCACGGTTGTCGGATGGAGGGGACTTGCACCGGCCGTATGCTGTTGTAATTTTGAATGGGAATGTGGGGAAGGAGGATTTTAATTTGCTTTATGAAACTGTGATTGCTAGTGATATTTCAATTGATTTGATTGTGCGCCATATGGTAAGGGATATATTTATGCATATATATATATATATATATATATATATATATATATATACGTGTATCTATTTTGTTGGATCTATTTTGGATTGTATATGAAAGATACATGCTATCATGATGACATAGTGCTCATCTATTTCTATTCTAAGGGAGATGCATATTTTGAAGATCGATCGGACGGTACATGCGCACCGGATTCTATCCAGATCTATGAAACAGCATTGCAGGGCTATGGAGTCCGATTAGATATTAAAAATACTGAATACAGTACTTTTGATAATGAGACGATAACGTCACTCCAGCAAAACGATTTTGAGAGGCAAGAAGAGAGAATAGGAGGAATCGATGTTGCAAAATTAGCAGATAGAGCCGATTCGCGTTCATCTCCACATCTGAACACTCTTGAAGACCTTATCAAGGAGAGTGTGAACGAAATAGTAACCCATGATTTTGACGTTCCATCGTGGAAAATAAGATCGCTTCCGCTGCAAGCGGCTTCAGCAATAGTGACCTCTGATGATGTTCTTTGGAAGCTGAGGGACGTATCGCAAAATTTGCCATCTCGATTGTCGCATCTCGTTGATATTGAGGTTTCCCAAAGTCTACAAGCTGATGCTACGTATGTGCAAGAAAAGTTTAAAGGAGAAGGATCTTACTTATTTGTTAACAAACGCGAAATTGACATATCCCATGCGACATTTAATATTTTTCAGCTCCTTCAGACTATACGACATGAACAGGCTGCTATGATGGACCTTCATGAAGAGCTTTATTTTTTGCCGTCAGGTCATGCGAAGCAAGTTGTAGTTGAAGCTCTTATGACCAAGAAACAAAATCAGAATATAGAAAAGACAGTTGGTGATACTCCTGTACGATTTGATGTTGCTCGCGGAGGAAAAGGGGCTGTTTTCTATGTTAACAATATTGAGACTGATGCCGAGTATGGAAGTTGGCCAACATCCCTTCGTTCTTTACTATATTCCATGCAAGGTAAATCTAATTACGATGGTCGTAATTTTATTTTATTTGCGTAAGTGCTTACATGTTAACTGAAAATTGTAGGAGGTGGCGCTCCCACCGTACGGCGAAATGTATTTACAGCGCTGCTAGTCATCGATCCTACCAACCCAGACCACTTCTCACACGTCGAAACGATGATCAGACTTCTGTATTCAAATATTCCCGTTAGAGTTGGTCTTCTTGTTTTAAGTGGATCAGACTTGGAAAGCTGCATTAAGGATGGTGAGAAATGGGGTTCACAACCTAGTGACTTAAAGGGATTAACGGCATCACATCTATTGACTATTTTGAATCACGCATCTCAGCATGGACCTATGCTGACATTCAATGTATTGTTGATGGCGAAAGATTTTATTAAAGGTGCAAATGCTTCGAAGAATTCATTAGATCACTTTTTATCAAATTATGCACGAATTTTCGTTTCCGTATATCCCCGTTTAGTTCAAGCCGATATTATCCGTGAGGTGAAAAAAATGTTTAGCAGCGAAGAAATGCAAGAAAGATATGGTGCAAGTGTTAAATTTGCTGTACAAAAAGGTGTGGTACCGGGCATGAGCTTTTTGAATGGTCGCTTACTTTCATCCAATGGGGGATCCATCCAAGATTCTGTTATGTCAGTATTACAAGAAGAACAAACGCTTATTGCTATGTCACTAATGAATGGCGATATTAATGATAGAAGGTGAGCAAGTTAACTCAAGGCGTTGCGTGATTATTGACTTCATCGATTAAAGTTCAACCTTGAATCATGCAGGCCTCGATCTTTGTATTTATCGTTTTTGAAGGGTAAAAATGTGTACGAAAAATATCACAGCATCTTGGCAAAAAATAGTGACGAAGAAAGATATATTAAAATTCCCGTACACACCCGCATTCCTGACTTTTCTCTTAATGTCGAGTCAGAATTGGTTTTTATTGTTGACATTTTTCTCAGTCAAGATTCGATAGGAAGTGGAAAGCTTGAACACTTTCTTGAACGTGCAGCTGCTCTGCAAAGTTTGAACGTCGAAGGAGACGAGTGTGGAGTAAAATTATGGATTCATTCATTACCGAACGGAAGCGATGGTGATGAATTCATATCTATAAATGGTAGACGATATGTCCCACGATTTATGGATCAAATTTCATTTGCAGATGTTGAGTTCATAGCATCGACGGAAATTGATCGATCGCGTAATTTCAAACAGCTACTACAACCTCATCTTGAAGACAAAAATAATTTATTTGACGCTGTCGCTCGGCTAGTCTCTTTTACTGGTCGACAAACCCCTTCTTCGAAAGATGCTTCTACACTTGAAATATTACAAAATCTAAACAATTTAGATCTTGACTCAAATGAACTTTACCGTAAGTGGAATAATGAAGTCTATCAGCAATCAACAAAGGTAAGATTTTATGCAATGATATCCTTAAAATACTTTCATGCTCATATCAGTAATGACGCTTCACTATTGAAGCCCAAGATTACAGCTGTAGTTGATCCTTTATCAGAGTCGACACAAAGGCTTTCATCAGTTTTATTATCACTGCGCGATCACCTCGATTTACCTGTCGAGGTTCTTTTTCTTACAACTCCATTAAGTTCGAAACATGATCTTCCTTTAAAAACGTACTATCGTTTCCTTGCAGATGTTTACGAACCAGAGAAGAATAATCACGTTGTCTTTACTGATATGCCCGAAGAAGTTGTTTTGACCATGAGAATGGACGTTCCTGAACCATGGGTTATCCAGCAGACAGTTGCAGATGAAGATGCTGATAATATCCGATGTCAGTCGACGAGATGTCAATCCATCAATGTTGAATATGATCTTAAGAGTCTTCTATTTTTTGGTCAATGCTATGATGTGAAAAGCGGGTCTCCTCCTAATGGTCTTCAGCTCACTCTAACTGATGTTAACGAAAACAATAGAGATATTTCGGACACTGTTGTCATGAAAACGTTAGGATATTGGCAATTGCAGGCTAATGCTGGTGTATTCGATTTGAAATTAACTGATGGCTCGCGAGGAGATTATCTTTTTGATATTGTGAAGGACGAAAGTTTGAAATCTCAAGACCTAAAAACAATTGACTCGAAACTTTTAGTTATGAAAGACTTCACCAGCACATACGAGAAGCTATTTGTCACAAAAAAATCAGGAATGGAACGCTTTGACTTACTCAACAGTGATATGGATGATATAGATGCTCAGAGATCCGTTCAAGTAGGTGACAATCAGAATGAGGAAGAAACGATACATGTCTTTTCCCTTGCGACAGGACATGCTTACGAGCGACTGCTTAGAATTATGATGCTCTCAGTCACAAAGCGAGCGTCAACAAAAGTCAAGTTTTGGCTCTTCGAGAATTTTTTGTCTCCATCATTTAAGGCTTCTGCAGCAAAATTGTCTGAGAAACTCGGTTTTGAATTGGAATACGTTACATATAAGTGGCCAGAGTGGTTGAGATCCCAGTCGGAAAAACAGCGAATAATTTGGGGATACAAAATCCTATTTTTGGATGTGTTATTCCCATTATCTGTCACCAAAATTATTTATGTCGACGCTGATCAAGTTATGAGAGCAGATCTTCTCGAACTCATGAAACTCGATTTAGGTGAAGCTGCTTACGGTTACACTCCTTTTTGTGATACGAGAAGCTCCACCCTTGGCTTTCAATTTTGGCGCGAAGGATATTGGAAGAATTTACTTCAAGGTAAAAGCTACCATATATCGGCCCTCTATGTTGTAGATTTAGCGCGATTTAGGCGACAAGCTGTTGGGGATGCACTTCGAGCAACGTATCAATCTTTGTCAGCTGACCCGATGAGCCTTGCAAATTTGGACCAAGATTTACCTAATTACGCTCAAAGCCTGGGCGTTGAAATATTCTCACTTCCACAAGATTGGCTTTGGTGCGAGACTTGGTGTTCTGATGAGACTAAAGCGACTGCCAAGACTATAGATTTATGTAATAATCCACTTCACAAAGAACCAAAAATTTCAATGGCGAAACGAATTATAAGTGGAGATCTCTTTTCAGAGAGTTGGGAAGAATTGGATAAAGAAGTTGAACTTCTTACTGCATAATTTCATCGCAACGTGGATGTTTGCATTCATCAAGAGCAGTATTGGACTTCAATTGAAAATAGAAAAGGCACGCTAACGTTTTCTTCGTTTTTGATGTAGGAGAAAACTCAGTCAAGATTATTGATATTATGTATAAATTGAAAACAACGATCTAGATTTTGCGATATATTTCTTCTATAGTGAGGGCAAAACCTATTTCGCTAAATTAATGAATCAAGTGATTGGATATGAGACGGCGAAATTTCACTCCGCTTGAGATGATTTTAGTCAGCCATAAATAATTTTAATATTTTTGGCAGAACCTTTCAAGATCCCCCACTTCAAGTGCACAAATGTCAATAAGATTCCATTGAAACTCTTCCCATTAAACATAATGGGATGTTCATCTGCGGGAAAATCGAACTTCAACCAGTGCGATCACGCATACGTAGATAGTATGCTAGAGAAAGCTGGTTACTCATTGTGTGTTTTATCCCACCTTTACTTCGTCAGATTCTTGCCTAGAAAATCTTCAAAAATTTCGTACATCTATGTCTGTCCTCTGTCCATTACTAATAAAAAAGCAAAATTGAAGCGGAGCGACCTTCAATCCTCATCCTATGCAGCCACATTTTAATCCAACTTACATAGATTCGAGATCAAACACTTATTTACACAGTGTATACGGATCTTAGAGGTGTATTCATGTGGACTTTATGAAGCTGTTATTACTTTATGTAAAAAGATATTCGAATGTAGAGAAAAATAACAAATACGTTTTCACGTGTGTGTGGTGTCGAGTGTCGGGATACAGAACAGTTGACTAACCCGACAACTATGGCCTAACACCTATTTCAATATGTCATAAAAGTACAATTTTTGATTTAAAAATATCTATTTATAATAATCACTTTAAATACAATGGCGCCAAAATGCATATATCCACTCCCTTTC
>Ga0209092_10004353_pt1 | contig 11873 bp, 16 predicted proteins | sample FraStrMetagenome_FD_187446 | JGI IMG/M metagenome (GOLD analysis project Ga0209092, IMG submission 187446) | Marine eukaryotic phytoplankton communities from Arctic Ocean - Fram Strait ARC3M Metagenome (SPAdes) (version 2) | ecosystem: Environmental > Aquatic > Marine > Oceanic | place: Fram... | reverse complement strand
GGAGAGTCTGTTATGATATAATCTACCTTATCAGCTAACCTCAATATCTTACGATGTTGGTGAGCTAATATCCATAATTGGTCTCTGAGCATTGGAATGTTTTCTTCCCATACACATTCTTTAGCGAACTCATCCGTGAGTTCTACTTTATAACCTGCTAACTTCATCTTATAAAACAAACCAGCCGCAGCTGTGCTCTTACCTGAGCAGGGTCCACCATAAAAATTAATCACTTTTGTCTTTGTCATTACGTTTTCTCTACAAACCAAAGGAAGTCATCTTCCACAAAGTACCCATTTTCACCATATAATTCTACAACAGCTTCTTTAACAGTTGGAAAATGTATATCGTGCCCAATAATCATTCCACCTTTTCTTACTTTTGGAGCCCAAGCTTGTACGTCTCTCATTACTCCATTGTAACTATGATCTGCATCAATAAAAACAAAATCTAAACTTTCATCTTCTACTTCTTTAGCAGCTTCAGTTGTATAGTCTTTTATAATCTCGGCACGGCCAGGATAACCTTGACAAAATCTGACGAGGTCCTGATAATATGTCTCGTGGTCCCAGCTATGGCCGTTTTCGCCCCGCGTCCATTGTTCTGGTCCGTCGTAACCGGGTTGAGCTTCGTATAAATCAACACCAATAAGATGTAAACTGTGACATGTTTTAACCAAGTGCTTAAAGGTTTCCCCAAGCCATACTCCAAGTTCTGCTCCTTTCGTCCAATTGTTTTTTCTGACATACTTTTCAATAGTCTGCCAACGCCAAATGTTGCCACCATCGTGGCCTCTATCGTTAATTCTTCCCATTAGTTTCTCCTATAGTATAAATCATATTATAACACATTTTTGAGTGTTTGTCAATCAATTTTTGGGTTGTTTACTTCTGCCACCCTTTGATATATTTTGTACTGAAGTTAGCATTACTAAAGTTAAGTCGGTCTACCAGCTTTAGTGCGCTTTTACCAACATGATCAATAGCAACAAACCCTTCTTGTCCTGTTACTTCGAATCCATCTTTTGTTTTTAGTAATGTTTTTAAACCTTCTACGTGATTGAGTTTGGCGATTACAATCATTTTTGCATCTACTAATAGATTATATAGTTGGAATACTTTATTAACTTCTTTAATGTTTGTTTTATCAAAATATTTTAATACGTTATCACGAGTAGCATACTTACGATCTTTGGCTACTTGTGATTTAACTTTACTTGCTTCTTTCTCATAATATTCTTTAATAAATTCTTGCATGCCTTTAATTGCGGCAGGTACATTCTTAATACGTTGGCCTTCTCTTACCTTTTTATTAATGAATACGTTTACTCTTGCGTTAAGGTCTTCGTTATTTGATAACTCATTAAGAGCGTATGGCTTGATCGTTCTGAATATACGACCAGCATCGGATAATAGTTTATTAAATGCTTTTGTTTCTTTTTCAGTAAATGTTACGTTACCAGACTCATCTTTAAATACAGCGTCTACGTGCCAGACCGATCTAACTTCTTTGAGTTTACTTGAGATCGCCTTACCAAAACTTGCAGACATTGATTCAAAATCTGCTCCTCTGTATGTTGTGTGCCAAACCACACCGATTTCGGATCCTTGAATTTGTTTGCCGAGCTTGCTATCGACAGGTACCGCGTAAACAATGGTATTAGGATGGAAAGTAACACACGATTCTCCACCAATATTCTCTGTTTTAAGATCGTCCTTCGTATATAATAAATCACCTTGTACTACTCCTTCAATACCTAGTTTAGAGAACTCTGCCAGAGCAGTTTTGAATTTACTATTCAGTTCTCCAGCTAAGCCCGTGTCATCATCAATTTCTTGAGCTGTTTTATAAAATTTTGGATTCTTGTTAAATAATCCCTTTTTCGCGATAAAGAATTTCCCGTCGCTTGGGTCTTTACCAGCAAATATCGCAGGCGCGCCATCCCATTTAACTGATAAGCTAACAGGAGCTTTAGTGTTTCCACCAAGCATATCACGAAGTGCTTGCAAGTATTGGAATACATTACGTGTTCCTATTACTCCTCCATCAAGTATAGCATCTTCTAAATGCGTCATGTGAAGGTTAGCACCAGTGGCCTCATTTAAATACGTTTGAAATCTTATCATTTGTAGAGACTCTTAAATTCGTCTGTCATTATTGCAGTGAACGACGGTGCTGATCTAAAGTTGCCTTTATATCTTAGTTCAATATGACAAACTGGTAATTTACCAATCATCAAATCAAACTTTAATGTTGCTGCAGTAGCACCCTCACTGAATGCTTGTACAGCACCTGGGGTTTCTCGTATCGTTATTTTTTCATTCTTAACTATTTCATTAAGCTTTGTTGAAACTGTATCAATATCTTTATATTCACCAGTTTTAACATCAACACCTTTACGAGGTCCGTAATCACCTATACCAGTAACTAGAGTAAAATCAAAATTAACTTTCTTTAGATCCTTGAGATCAGCTTTAAATATTAGTTGAATTAATTGATTTGCCATTAACTCTTTATTTTTCAGAATAATCATTGACATACTTCTGAATAAAGATTTATTACCTTTTAACTGTGAGTTAACTAGATCGTTTGGTATGCGCTGAATAAACTTTTTCCAATTTTTAGCATTGGGTCTTGTTTTTTCCATGTCAGCCAAAAGCTTTGGCGATGCAATTTTCTTTTGTTTTGCTACGACTAGAACACGTAAATAGAATTGAGCAGCTCTTTTATCGAGCTCTGCCATCATTTTATTAAATTTACTATCTTGGAAAAGAGTAGAGAATGATTTATTAATTAAGGTAGGATCTTTCTGAGAATAAAGCTGCTTTTTCTTTAGTGAAACACCTAAGAATGAAGAACCTTTCTTAATAATAAAATCAGAACTATTAAAGTCTTTCATTCCGTACTTTGTAATTTGAAATTGTTTTACGTCTTGGTCCCAGGCTTGTCCAGTTAAATAGACCATATCAGCATTACCATATTTGTTTTTATGGATAGTTAAAGCAGCTGATACTGCTGAACACAAGTTAACGTAATCTCCCTCTAAACTATCAATCTGGGATTGTTTTGCGCCTTTGACTTTGCTTAAGTTTAATTGAACAAATTTAATCAGTTCGTCCATTTCTTCAACAGTCTTAGGTGCAGTTAAAGAATTTTTAAGACATAGGGCAGCTGTCATTAGCTCGTTGGGATCGTCACCTGCTTTACTTCTCTTGCCATCTGGTCTACAATTGATATAAACATATCTGTCCATATCTTTATGCTTTACGGAGACATCCTTTTCTTTGCGGCCATCAGGTATAGTAGCAGATTCTAAATCATCTGAATCTTCAATAATCTGATTAGCTAAAGCAGACCATTTAGTTCTTAGGTTATCAGGCATAATAGCAAAGACGCCAATTTTAGCACCGTTAGTTTTATCTCTACGATTGTCAAGCTCGATCGCAGCATTGATAGAGCTAATACCATCGTCAAGTTTAGAAGCAATTTCTAATGCGAATGCTTCGTCGTCACCGTCATAAGAAACGGGACCGAGAGGAGCTTCATCCAGTTGGAACTGTTTTAAACCGAATCCAAGAGGCGAGTATCTTTCGACTACTGCGGTCTCTTGGATTGGTTCTGGCGCTTCTTCTTTGGATCGACTTTCGTGCTCTTTAAATTTGCTAAAACTCTTCATGGTTACCCTGTTAATTGTATATGATCGTTTCAGTTATTTATAAACACGCTACAATCATAGAAGTTGTGCGTCAGAAAAAACTTGTCCTTTGCGTTTGCCTTTTAGTCTCAGGCCGATATCTGTTTTATCAAATACTGGACCATCATCTTTATTACTGTTGCTCTGGTACTTTTTTTCATCACCACCACCGGAGCTTCCGTTGATATCAACGTTATTTTGTGCTGATTCTTCAAGTTCGTAGATCTTCATCTTAGCGCGGTCAATACCAACTAAGAATCTACGATAGTAGTTTAAGTCACCCCAACGATTCTTTAACTGTTTCAGCATAAGTTGGCCGAGTTCGTCAAGTTGTTCAGATGTTACTAGACCTAAGATACAGTCTGCCGTGTGAGTAATACCCATAGATTCAGATGTATTTGTAAGATCAACATCAGAATTACCATAACCATCCCTATTGAACTGAGATGATGTTACAACTGCACAATTGTACTCCATTGCTAGACCACGTACTTCTTCTGCGATACTTTTCACTAGGTTATAGCTTGAGGCAGCCGCAGCTCCTCTAACACGAGAAGACGCACAGATGTTAAGATAGTCAAGGAATATCACATCAGGTTTAAAGTTTTTCTTCTGTTCAAGCTCATTCAATAAATGTCTGAAGTGGCCTGAGTGAACAGAACCAGTAGGATATTCTTTAATAATGAGCTTACCAGTAGTTTTGGTTTTGTATCTAGCTAATCGCTTATCATAAACATCACGAGGAATCTCGTTAACTTCGTCCATTGTTATATCCATGATATTGGCATCAATACGACGACCAATTTCTTCTTCGGCCATCTCCATAGTAATGTATAGAACATTTTTACCATACATCAAATGATTGGCAGCCATGTGGCATTTCAATAATGATTTACCACCCCCAGTAGTAGCAAGTAATACTGTCATTGATTTACGAGGTAAGCCACCCTTGGTAATCTTATTTAAGATATCAATATCAAAGGGAATACGTTCTTCTTTTCTGTGGTAATGTTCATAACGATCATCTCCATCTTCAAGGAAGTCGTGACCAACACTCGAGTCAAAGCTAATACCAAGACTATCTGATAACAGTTTTGGTATGCTGCCTTTATCAATATCACCTTCTTCACCATCAAGTATCAGAATAGATTTACGAATACTATTATACAAGTCTTTGTCTTGGCAGAACTTCTCAGTCTCGTCAAGTAAGAACTGTTGATTGGTTGTCTCGTCTGTAGCAAGAGTTCCAAGCAACGATTGAATATTAGTATAAGTATCTTCGTTAAGATCCTTACGCTTTTCAAGTGACAAACGCAAAGCCTCTATGGTGGGAGGCTCCTTGTATTGTTCTACATACTCGGTAACAGTATTGAAGATTTTACGATAGGACAGGTCTTCAAAGTAATCATCTTTGAGATAAGGATAAACCTTTCGGCTGTATTCCTCATTCAGTATCAGATTCGATAAGATCGTCTTCTCTATCATCTTCAGCAGTCCCCATTTCTAGTGTAGTTAATTTAAATTTTCCTTCAACATAGTCGTTAAACTTAGGATCAGCGATCAGGCCTTCAAAGAACGGAGTATCAGCTTCGATATCTTTCAGCCTACGCTTTGGTTCAATTACTTCACCAGTTCTTTGGTCAACTACGTTGTACCACCCTTGGTTAGCTTTACACAAGTGACCAGATTCAAGAGCTAATTCAAATAAACTTGAATACTTCTGAATACCGGTATCATATAATACTGTAAACGGTAGTTTAGCTTTTTCTTTAACGTACCTAGACTTCTCAATATTAATTGTGAACTTAAACCCTTTAAGGTCAGTACCTTCTTTCTGTTGAGATTTAGATATAATAAAGATCTGATTGGCTGAATAGTAAATACCAGTACCACCTGAAACGATGTTCTTAGGGAACAGACCAATTTCTTTATAGGTATGATTAACAGCTACCATTGGAATATCTTTACCAGTTAGCTTGGGTGTAACAATTCTGAATAGTGACTTAAGCTGTTTTGCTCTTGTCATATCAGCAACTGATTTCTCGTCCATAGCATCTTGAACTTCTTTACGAGAGGCCAAGTTACCAATAGAGTCGATCATAATAAAGACTTTATCTCCTTTGTCAATCTCGTCTAGTCGTTTAGTAGCGTCAAACTTAAGTTGCTCTACGTCTTCGATTGGAACGTGAATAACACGGTCGGTATCAATGCTATAACTTTCTAAGTATTCTGGTGTAATACCATACTCAGAGTCGTATAGAATAGCAATACCTTCTGGATATTTCTTTAAATAAGCTTTCATGCAGTATAGGCCAAGTAAAGTTTTAAAACTCTTTGATTCACCTGCTACTACGGTCAAGCCGGGTAGTAAACCACCTTTAAGTGAGCCGCAGAAAGCGATATTCACAATTGGTAGTTCGGTTTGTATCGGATCTTTAATATTAAAGAACGATGATTTTGATAAGATGGATGATCCTTTAACAGACCCCGCCTTAAGCATTTTGTCTAATAGACTCATAATTTATTCTCCACTTAGAATTTGATGTAACTGATCTGCAAAAGCGTCAAGTTTCTCGTAACGGTTGGGCCAGTAGATATAATCTTTTTCTGGGTTAGCCTTAAGATTGTTTAACAACGGAATTACAGCTTCGTACATGATTTGAGCTTTAGCGGATGCACTTTCAGCTGTTGCTGATGACGCTTCTACTTGAGCTTTGCTTTCTTGTACTACTGATAACTCATCTTCTGTCATGGCTGTAAAGCCAAAATCAAAATTGGTCATGTCTATTGTTTGTTTAGTTGACATACTTTCTCCTGTAAATGTGGGGCCCTTGCGAGCCCCACTCTAGATTAGCCTCTGGCGAGATCTTTAAAGATTGCAAGATCGTCGTCGTCGTCATCAACAGATACATTATTACTTTCTGCTACATCAGGAGTTGCAGGTGTTGCTTCTCTGATTGAACTTGAGATATCAAGATCATCTGATTCTGTAGTAGTAGTTTCATAAGGTGACGCTGCTGCCACTTCAGTTGTTTCAGCCGCAAGGTCCAATACTCTATAGAGCTTGGTCTTGAGATCAGTGTACGATTTGAAGTTGCCTTCTTCAACAAGAGACTGTAGTGAATGCTGTTGCTTCCATACAGTTTCCATTGCGTCATCATCATCCAATAGCGGAGTTGGTGCATCAAATTCAGATTTGTCATAGTTCGGGTAACCCTCAAACTGACGGATTTTTAATCTAAAGTTGGCGCCTTCCCATAGGTCAAACGGATTTACTGGATCTTCATCTTCAAAAGTTGGATTCATTAAATCATTCAACTTATCAAAGATTTTTTTACCAAATGAATACATGAAGACTTTGCCTTCATTATCCGGATTGCTAGGGTCTTTAACAATATACACATTAGAAGTATACTTCAGTCTGCGTTTTTGTTTACGAGCTTGGTCTTTATCAGCATCAACCCCAGAATTCCACAGTTTACCGTTAAATTCAGATACAGGGTCGTCTTGGCCAATAGTAGTCAAGCTGTTTTCAATATACCATAAACCAGTAGGGCCTTGAAAACCGTGATCCCAAACTCTTACGAAAGGCATTTCTTCACCTTCGGTAGCTGGTAGGAAACGAATAATTGCAAAGCCATTTCCAGCTTTATCTCTTGTTGGTTTCCAGATTTTCCCTGCGTTAGGGTCTTGGTATGATTTAGATGAAATCTTATCGAGCTGAGCATTCAGGGATTCGAGGGATTTCGAGCGATTCTTCTTAAGCGAAGCAAAGTCTGTAGGTGCCATAGTTGTTTTCTCCTTTAATATAGCGATTTATTTGCGTAATATTACACATCGAAGTGGACACGAATTATGTCCTTAAACTTCTTTTCATCATATAACAAGAAAGGTTTATACTTTCTTGATAGTCTTATTATATCACGTGAAATAATTTTGTCAACTACTTTATCATTCCAATACTCAAAAATATTGGCAGCATGAGTCAGAATAGTGAAGGTCTCTAATGAAATCTTCTTCTGACAATACTGTGTCATAATATACGGATGTTGACCATCACGTGATATAAAGTTTTGCTGATAGTCATCTTTAAGATGCTTCAGCTCGGATTTAAAAGTATAAGTCAACGACTCAATCTTTTTCCTCCAATCGTTATATCTGTGTTCGGCTTCGCTGTCAAGCATCTGCCTTATCCAGATATTTGGATTATTTATAAAATTTGCCAACATATAGTTGACTGTATCTTCTTTTTTCGATAACTTCAAAAAGAAGTATGCATCATTACGAGTACGAAATTTATCGATTGATGCTCTGATCTTTCCATTGTACTTTATGTAATCATAAGCGTCACTCTGAAAATGTTTCTTCAGCGCCAAATAATTCACGTAAGTTTCAAAGCCTTCATCATTTATCATTACATAGGTCGTCTAGGTTTGCTTTTTCTTCATCAACCTTTACCATCCTAAGGCCGATAGCTTCTGTTCTAATCTTCTCACGAAGTATCGAACTCTTCTTTACAATTTGAGCGATGGTTTCTATTTCGTAGTTATTCTTTTCAGCGAAATCTACAAGTGCTTCAATATACGGAACACCTCTGGATAATTGTCTTGAGATTTCATGGTGTATCTTGTCTGGCGTTAGTGAAACAACTACCATGTCTGAATCTCCTGTTTGTTTTTTTGTCATAATATCCTATTATATACCTTAAAGTGCCATTTGTCAACCTTTATTTTTTGTAATTGCGAATAAAGAATGGGTTGAATAATCATACCCAACCCATATATTATAACACAATTTGATGTGTTTGTCAACAGTTATTTTACTTTTGTTCTACGAAAGAGTAAAGCTCATTGGCAACTGCAATAATCTCACTAGCTTTTAACTGCTTAGCTGGAATTGTTTTAGTTGCTTCTGGATTGCTGTCATTGTGTGAATGAACAGAGTTGACTTTCCTATCTATGTTACGCTCTAGTAAGTCTTGAGCTTGCACTAATAGGTTTGCACGGATTTCATATCCGGATATTGGGTTTGACATATTTTCTCCTTGTGTATATGTGTGTCCTAAGTACAGAGTATTCCGTACTTTAGATTATATATTATATCACAAGTTGAAGTGTTTGTCAACTACTTTATGACTTCAAATAGAACATTATCTACATATTGATCCTTCACATCTTCTGGAATCCCCATTGCAAGGATAGAGCTGTGTAGCATCTTGTTCATTTTTTGATTTGTGCAGTACTTGTTTTGCGCTTCAGTAGTATCAATTAGATTTTTTACAATAGGAACTCTAGCTGAAGATTCTAAATAGAAGCTTGTTAGCCTGATCGCTGTTTGACATAGTTGATCTAACTCTTCTCCAACCTTAACAGAACCGGCGGCCATCATATCAACTGAGAATATTTCTTTGGCCCAAGGTGGTAACTCACGTTCTCTTTTCCAACTTAAATCTTTAACGGTCTCGTGGAAATATGTTTGCATGAGATTAGTAGATAAGCCATCATGTGTTTTACTATAATCGCAAAAGACTCCGCTTACTTTACTAGGAGTAGCTACTATATCTAAACCAAAGATTGGTATATCACAATGCACATTAGGAAACACATTAATATGCATAAGCCACATCTTATTCTTACCAACTGGTTCTATAGTTTTAAGATGTGCTTTACGAATTTGATTCGATTTCCAAAAGTGATCGTCCCACCCAGGCAAGAAATCCATATTAATATGTTTGTAGTTATAGTACTTATCTAAATGTTCATCAAATTTGCTACATAACTGTTGAGCTAAATCTCTTAGCCTATCGAATAATTCTGATTCCATCATGAGTCGTAATGATCGTTTGGCATTGCTTCAGCCAAGATTGTGTCGCTACTATCGTAATCTTCTGGATTCTCGTGATACATTTCGATTAGCTCATGGAACATACTTTCTGCAAATTCAAAACAATGTTTTGCTTCAGCTTCCATTCCGTCATGTAGTAATTCACGTACACCAGCGATCAGCGCCCGACGATCTTCAAACTCGTACATCTGACCAGATCCAGGAACATTTCTCTTGATAATTTGACCACCATGTGCATCGCCAAAGTGTCGAACATATAAATGAGCTAAGAGTCCATCAGTATTATTCTTTTCAGCTAATATATTAACATGTTTTTCATATTGAACAACGCTTCTTAAAGGCTCGTCAATTTCATCTAAATCATAAGTAGCTTCTAGTTCAACTAAGTCTTCTTCAATTTGAGTTGATCTGAATATAGACTCAAGCTCCATTGGAACTTCTACAACACTTTCTAATGCTGAATAGTTAGCTAATTGAGCGTTGAGGTATTGTTGATATAATCTTGGTGGTATATTTCCACCTAATAGCATATCAGCAAATTCTGTTCTTTCGGCGTTATCGTGATGCTCTTTGGTTAGAGCTTTGAGGTTATTTGACATTTTTCACTCCATATCATTGTTATTGGTTGTGCCATACATTCCTATTTATAAATAATATACATGTTACAGGAATAGATAAATTGATAGAGTTAACAGATGCAGCAATACTTAAAGCGATTGAGAGAACGTCGAGCGATGGTAGAGATACTATTCGGCTTGGGGTTAGTGCTGGTGGGTGTGTTGGTTTTGAGTATGTTATCTGTTATGCTGATCCAATTACTAATGAAGATACCATATTAGATTTTGGTAAATTCAAAATAGCTATAGACCAAATGTCGGCAGAATATTTAGAAGGCTCTACTTTAGATCATGTTAAAGAAGGATTAAATACATTCTTTAAGATCATTAATCCAAAAGAAACAGACTCTTGTGGTTGCGGGGTTTCAATAGGGTTTAAGTAAATGTCAAACAAAACTAGTATAAACGGTAAAAGTTGGAAGAAAGTTTCAGCTGGTAGCGATTTTAGCGATCCAGATACTTGGAAAGGTTTAGCAATTGTTATAGTATTAGTTGGAAGTTTCTTAACAGCACATTTTATGGGCTGGACAAATAACACCTATTATAGTAACCAATACAGAACAGAAAGTAAAACAGACAAATAAAAGGAGGTGATCGAGTGGATTTTATTAAGGCAAGATTGAAAGAAAGGACTTCATTAGATGGAGTAGTTGCTATCGGTGGTGGTATCGTAATGATATTAATACCAACATCTTTAATTGGCTGGGGTCTTATTGCATACGGTGCATGGACTATATGGAAAAAGGAAGACTAATGAGTGACGAATTAGAAAAGATTCATCATCCTGCTGATACTAACGGAGACGGTTCGGTATCTAAAGAAGAACAAGCAATGTATTTAGAGTTCAAACGAAAAGAACTAGACGATGCAGATGCTATGCGAGATGCGCAGCGTAAGATGACTTGGTTTGCATTAGGCGGATTGTTATTATATCCATTTGCTGTGGTACTTGCATCTTTAGTAGGACTTGATGAAGCTCAAAAAACTTTGGGTTCAATGGCACCTACATACTTTGTAGCAGTTGCTGGTATTGTTGCAGCATTCTTTGGTGCACAGGCTTATTCAAAGAAATAAAAAAAGGGGACATATAGTCCCCCAATTTATTTAATTCTAATTATAGACTTGCGCTTACGCTAAAGGCATAGTAATTACTGTCAGCCACTAAATCTTGACCAACATTAAAACCTACAGAGAACCTATCATTAAGTTCTTTTGTTAATCTAAGACCAACTGAGTCTTGGAATTTTCCGAATACTTCCGTACCTTCTCCACCAATCTCATAGCCAATTAGTTCAACGTCTACAACAGTAATAAATGGTACTGCGTAGATTGCTTCGACTGTATATACATCTGAATCAAGTGTATCATAATAGTTTACTGTGAAACCATTACTACTGAATCCAACTAAATACTCTTCGAAGTCAAACTCTTCGCCTTGATAGTCGTATTTAATATAACCAACAGTTACATCAAGTACTCCGTCTACAAGAGCTCCACTCCAGCCTGCATATAGATCTACTTCACGGTCAACATCTCCGCCGAAATCTACGTCTGATGTCCATACACCTGCGTAAAATCCATTGTCGCTGTTATAGTCGATTCCGACTTGAAGTGCATTCTCTGCGCCCTGAGTCATTCCTCTCCATACGTAATCGTTCGTGATAGTGGCTGAACCACTTAGGTCTGCGAATGCAGTAGTTGATAGCATTAATAGAAAT
>Ga0209092_10004352_pt1 | contig 11873 bp, 11 predicted proteins | sample FraStrMetagenome_FD_187446 | JGI IMG/M metagenome (GOLD analysis project Ga0209092, IMG submission 187446) | Marine eukaryotic phytoplankton communities from Arctic Ocean - Fram Strait ARC3M Metagenome (SPAdes) (version 2) | ecosystem: Environmental > Aquatic > Marine > Oceanic | place: Fram... | reverse complement strand
TGAACGTCGACGTGTCAATCCAAGACCAAGCGGTCACTACGATAATCTCATAATTATTATAAGCTGATCTTAATGACCAAAGCTTCATCTTAGTAATACCGGATTTACGGATTTTGTTTCAATTGTGTCCTTTTGAAAAAAGTGTTTGCCGGAGTGGTCTTACTTCACAAGTCAATTTCTTGAATGCATCGCATATGGCATCACATCTTCCTTCGAACTTAAAAGACTGTGCAGCAATTTTGTTTTTCCACTTGTATACTTCTTTTGTTATTTATAGCATCTACTATTGTTACAGATATACTTCTTTATAGTTAAAATTTGTCCTCTTCTTCAGTCACTGGTTCGGAAGAGGAGTAGCAGCAGTTGTTATAGTATGTAATGATCTTGTTCAAGGGTCGTTGGACGTTCGACCTTATTTATCTATATTTACACCCCAAAAACAATAAGCTACTGTTTCATGTTTGCTGTGTCTGTGGAGATACAACTGAATTGGTTTGTAGATAATATAGGAAAGTGAAAGAGTTAAGTAAGAAGCTAGAACATACAACTGAAAAATAGCGATGCCGAATTGAAAATATTTCATGTGCAATATCGGTAGAGCTTGAGCATTGTAACAATGGAAAGTCTAGATTTGCTGTAGAAACGAAGCGAATGCAGAAAGAAATGGGAAATTTAAGGACGTGTTCCCAATATCTATTAACATGTCAATCACGCTGTCGTTATTTGGAAAATCTCTGTACCATGACCATGACGCCATGACACAAGGAAACTTTTTCGGATATTGGAAATTCGAACATGCTTTACATAGTGGATAATACATGTCTAGGCATGCTAGATTTTTTCCCTTTTCACAAACTTTTTTTAGTTATCATAATGAGTAATGACTAACACAAGCACCGAACCTCGGTTACATAAAGAATTGTACGAATGTAACGAGAACTAAAAACTAGAATCTGGTGATGCGAGTGATTTTATTCTTCTCTTGTCAAGGGATGTTTAGTCACGTGTAAGAGGGTATAGTAGCAGTCAAAAGCTAAACTAGCTATATTTAGATCATTTGAGCCAATTTAGCCAAGTAAAAATGATAAAAGCCCACCCCTCCGCTAGGGGTGGCAGAAAGTTCGGAAAATTTTTTTTTCATGAAAAAAACTTTTTCCGAACTTTCTACTCCCCCCTACCCCCTACCCCCCTAGCGGAGGGGTGATAAAAGCCAATTTAGCTACAAATGAGGTCAACAAATGACCTTGTCCAAATCAGAAATCAGCGTGACGTGACTACATGATACATGACTACATGAACTTTTGATGATTTTGCAGGGTGATTTTTAATTTTTGTCATCTAAGGTCCATCTTTTTCCACACACACACACACACACACACAAATACGTCGACTGCGACTGCGAATCGTCCACGCGTACTCGCTTGTAGACTTTTCGCTTACATATATCTATGAATACATGTACATGAAAAAAGTTTTCAACTCGAAACATAAGCAACTGCGTGAACTCGCCTCCCACTAACGCTCGTGATATTTGTCGGCACTTTACATCCATTTCCAGTCTTCAAAACAACGAACAACTGTACGTACCAATGACAACATCGAACTTAAAATGAATCGTTCACCTTGACCAGCAAGAAACAAACTTATATGCAGTATTCAACTTTTGAGTGTGCAGCGTCATTGGTTGATACCCGCTCAATTCGTGTAATTAACTCTTCCTCTTGACGAGCGAAAGTTCGCAACTACTCCTTTGAAGATTGCGTTCAAAAAGCACGACTGCACTTTTGTACATGCCATGATGATATGGATTGAGATCTGAATGCCCGGTCCATTTTCGTAACAAAAAATTTGGTTTTAAATTTGTGTATGAATCATGAACATTAATTTTGTTCGTTGTAATTCTCATAAATTATGTTTCTGATTCCTTTTTTTGCTTTTCATTCGGTAAATAGACTTTACATAAAATTTACATTATAGATTTCACTTCAATATGTCAAGCGCAACGAGCGAAGAGTATGATTATTTGTTTAAAGTAGTGCTGATTGGGGATTCCGGCGTAGGTAAATCGAACTTGTTATCGCGCTTTACTCGTAACGAATTCAACTTGGAGAGTAAGTCGACCATCGGAGTTGAATTTGCGACAAAAAGCATCCAGGCAGAAGGAAAGACAATCAAAGCTCAGATTTGGGATACTGCTGGACAGGAGCGTTATCGAGCAATTACGTCGGCTTATTATCGTGGAGCTGTCGGGGCGTTGCTTGTTTATGATATTAGCAAGCATAGTACCTTCGAAAATGTGGAGCGTTGGCTTAAGGAGTTGCGCGATCATGCGGAACAGAACATTGTTGTCATGTTGGTGGGAAATAAGAGTGATTTGAGACATTTGAGGGCAGTTGAAACAGAAGAAGCACTTGCGTTTTCAGAGGAACATAATTTGGCTTTCATTGAAACATCCGCCTTGGATTCTAGCGGTGTGGAGACTGCTTTCCAAAGGATTTTGACAGAAATTTACAAACTTATGGCTAAACGAAATGCACTAGCAGAGGAAACCACTGGACCAGCTTTGTCTGCTGGAAGGTCTTTGACACTTGGAGATGATGGTCCGAGTAAGAAAGGCTCTTGTTGTGCTCAAATTTAAGCAATTTGTTCGTTTTCCACGATTCATACGAATGTAGTTGAAATAGAGATAAGTTATATTGAAAGATGAATGGTTTTAATCGTGCTATAAATTTATGTGAAATTGTGTAAAGGCGATAATTAGATTTACGAAGTAGAAACGGCTAAGATCGGTCTTTTACTGCAATGCGTGTGCATCTGTTAAATCTATAAGGGATTTCTGAAATAACAAGGATCACGAATTGAACGAGTCCCCTCCCGACATTGCTTTCTTCTGTACTCGAACGTGATAATCGGACTCGGTCTGGATTGCTTGATACATAAAGAAAACGTTACCAATGAAAGACTGGTAGTTTTTTCCGTGTAGTACAAGAAAACTTACATGTTTTAAACAAATAGAAAAGAATGAAAATCGAAAACATAATGAGGATGCAGATCTCAAGATTTTCAAAGTAATCAAGAAACTCCAATGTAGTAGAAAATAAAATAGCGAAGAAAGAATTGTTGTAGGTGTACCATAGAAGAAATGCCATGGGAACGGCTTGTGTAAGTCAAACTATGATAATTGATAATTATTATATTCAATGCTGAACTTTATTGAAGTATACCTGAACATTGGCAGATATTGGAGCAATTAGACGCAAAAACATCACATATTGCCAGTACAATGCCAAAAGTTTCTACTCGTGAATATCATTGGGCCTATATCAATTTTGCTGATCACGTTAGAAATATCCAATCAGCAAACGGAGACTTACAACAGCGCGATCACAACAAAACCTGTTACATGTATAAGAGTAGATTTTAACGAAATAAGTATAGTTGAAAAAAGCATGCCTTCATATTATCATTAACTGATAATGACACAATACGCGTCACAAAATGTACTGAAGTTGATTATATGACCAATATAGGATAAAGCCAAAGCGAGATTGGTTTTATTGCTAACACAGAGATACACAGAAGACAGAAGAGAAGCTATGCCCAGAACAGGCTTTTTAGGATTATATTTTTTAAACTGTATGCTTTTATTTTATTAACTTCTACTCTTGTACCATTATTGTCTTCAAAATGTCGAAGTCAAATCTAAAAGCTTACCAAGTAAGCTGCTAAAGTAAAAGACAAAAAGCAATATCATATTAATGATGGGGATATAACTAAGTCCGCAGAGTACTTGAAAAGCTAGAGAATTGAGAATTCTTGAGTTTATATCCAGAATCTGTATAGATTCGAAGGAGCGGCACATGGTAACAATCATTTTTATCAGTAAACGATAGAAACTTCATTTAATTAGATCGAATCGAACGAAAAATTTCTATGCAGAGAAATTTTGAGAAAAGGTCTCATCTCTTTGTGCTTCATACATTCAAAGAACTAATATGCAAAGTATCCAACGAGATTTGTTTGATAGGTAGGCCCATCAAAGGCATCACTCTCTGCAAATGTCTCTCTATGACAAACATTTTTCAGAGGTTTTTCAAGTTCCATAGAGATCGGGTTTTCAAAATTATAGATGTATGGCTACTTCAATTCTTGGCAATAATTGTTTGTTTTTATCACCTCATGGATGCGATCGATAAAGCGCAATTTATTAGAAATGTATTCAGACGAGACCACAAGACCCTTCAGATTTCGTCGTTTGTTGTCAAAAACATACTACTAACACCCATCCATTGCGTCATACTTTCCCAAGTGCATGCTTGATACTGAGAAGCTCGCAGTAGTCTTGCCTTCTTACCACCACATTCTTATCTCAGTTCCGATGTAACTTTCAACGAAAACATCATCGTTTCAAACGAATAACTGATGTAAATAAAGAATAAATGGTTTGCAAGATTTGATTTCAGGATTTTCCATCAATTATACTTCGAAAAATGCAGTTCTTTTACTTTACACAGCTCTCCAATGACTTTTACAAAGAGAATAAATCCACGATAGAATACAAATTCGAGCTATGAGCCCACTGCAGCCTTGTCAACGAGATCATGCAATTTATCTAAGGTTAATGTTTCAAGCTTTCACCTTCCTGCATTCAGTTCTCCAAAATTGATTGGTTACTGCTCTAAATTTAATTGCTTTCCCTTTCCAACTCAGAACTGCAAATGAATTGATATCTCTTATTCCTTTTGTCTCCTCGGCTGCAGCTGTCGTAGCGTTCTGTACACTCATCATTTCTTAGGAATCAATAGGACTGTGAAAAATGGTCTACGTATAACCTAATAAGCGTCAGTTCAAAACATTACTTTTCCTGAGTATATCTTCGCTAACCTGCAGCATTATTCTTCGATTTCATTCAACATGTTAGATTGTACGAATTAAGGAATGTCCTATTGATTGATATTGACTCCAGACAAAAAGGCGGCATACTGAAAATGCGAAGGGCTACTGAGAATACGCTAATTCTTTGTTCAATAATAGGGGAAATGATGGTGCATAACTCCATAATACATGTTTCGACCACATAACAACTGCTACTATGACTACATGAATTTCTCTTCTAAACTTGCGAATGAAGAAAAAGACTCGAACAAATTATGCTATTGATAATTGTTAGAATAGAGTACATGTTATTCCAGAAAATTTAGTTGAAAAAAGCAATTTTGTCAAAGTTCTTGGTGAAGGCGAGTAAACGGGATTAGAAAATATACTCTAGAATGTGCTTCGAAGAATTCATTTTTGGCGATGAACGGGGAACTGCATAACTGCATAGTGCAAATGAAAAAAAGGGATTTTCATCTTTTTGTGAAAAAGTCAATTGACCTATTTGAAGAAGAGTACGCCCGCACTTTTATTATTGAGATAAAGCTAGTCTCGTTTTTAGCCAATGATAATTTCTCATAAATTATGACTACTTATCGTTTTATAAGTGTGTTTCACATTGCACGAAAGCCATCGCTCAAGCATAAAAAGTGAAAAAAATGGCGAGATTACAAAGCATTGTAGTGCTCATAAATTTTTGGAGTGAAACTAAGAACGGAAAATATGAAAAGTCTTGTTTTGATATCGATACTACTACTTAACAGTAACAAATATATTGGCGCTCAGGTAACATGCACAAATACTCCTGGATGGATAGGGAGTGATGGCGTTGGATGCGCATGGTACGAGAACCCCGACATCGTCGATGACGACTACTACTACTATCCAGAAGATATTGGTTTGAATCGTTGCGATGCTTTTGGCGCATGTTGTGAAGACGAAAATTTTGTCACTGCCGCCCAAGCATGCTGTGTCTGTGGTGGCGGATCTCTGTATGAAACCTGTACCGATTTAACTTTTGATGATGGTTCATCATGGATTGATAGCGATTCAGACGGATGCGACTTTTACGAAGATACCAAATTAGGCGATGATGCCGCATATTACGATGATACCGATACTGCGTGTGAATATTGGGGCGATGATGATCAATATCGAAACGTATACAATGCAAAGGAAGGTACGTACATAATAGAGGTTTTTCAGATCTGAAAGATTGTATTTCCTAACCTACCTTACTACTCAAAATCAACTTCATGTGTAGCATGTTGTTTCTGCGGTGGAGGCAATCGTTCGTATTCGGATCCATCAGAAAACCCATCAAGCGCACCTAGTTCGAGTCCAACTTCTGCACCGACCGAGGATACATCCACGCCCACAACAGGGCCATCGAACATGCCAACTTCAAGTCCAAGCTTAATTACTCAGCCCAACACCAACGCCCCCTCAAGCGAAGCCACGGCTGTTCCAACAACCATCTCGACGAGTACACCAACAAAAATTTCATCTGTAACACCAAGCTCTGATATCACTGCACCTGTTACACCTGCACCTGTTACACCTGCACCTGTTACACCTGCACCTGTTACACCTGCACCTGTTACACCTGCACCTGTTACACCTGCACCTGTTACACCTGCGCCTACAGTGGACGTGGTCGTAGGCGCGACCGCGAGCGCGAGCGCGAGCGCAGACGTGGGAGGGGGGGCACCTAGTCCGGATGACAGTTCTAGCTCTACGGGATCGAAGTCATCCAAGGGCTCAAAATCATCCAAGAGCTCAAAGACATCTAAGAGCTCGAAAACGTCTAAGAGCTCGAAGAGTAGCAAAAGCAGCAAAGGTTCCAAAGAAAGTTCTGGGAAGAGCTCGTCAAACAGCGCTACGACTGCATCGTATGGACACCACGAACACGCCATCCAAAATGTGACGCCATCTAGAATAAATACCCTTTAGAATGACTGCCCTATAGGACTACGAATAAGTTGTAAAATAAAATAATCATGTTCAATGGTGCTTCAAGCGAACTGAAATCTTTTGTATGTAAGAAATCTCTTGAAAGGAGAACTTGAAACTTAAATTTCGTCAACCATTTGCTAATATGAGAATATATTAATCCCCCTTCATTCATTTTGTAACAACGAGTGTGAGACACAACATTATGGTCATTTGATATCCTTTTTTTGACAGGACATGTAAACCATCTATTCTTAAAACAGGTACAAATCTCGTAATTGAGAAGTCTTCCTCTTCATTAGTCACTAGTTCGGAAGAGGAGTAGTAGCAAACGTTATACTATCAATTTGATTGTTTTCTCTCTGGTTTTGTTTTGACTGTTTCCCGTCTTATGATACAAAATTAAATGATACCATTTCGCACATAAAAACAGAGTAGATGTTCACAAAATAAATAATACCGGTAGTTGACAAAAACTTTGTTTCAATCATAACAATTGCTACCATATATACCATTTACTCTCCGTCCGAACTCCGAACCAGCGACTGATGAAGAGGACGAGAAAAGTATGTGGTCTATAATAACTATTAGAAGAACAGATGTGATTATGTAAACGATTGCGTTGGATGCACTTGGTGCACACAAACTGGTTTTCAGACATTGCCGATTATTAGTGCCGGTATTGTAGTTGAAAAATAAAATAAAATTGGGTGATTTTGATCTTGGTAAAAACTATCCCAGAGAAACAAATTAGATGACGATGAATGTTTTTATGACGACAAGGATAGTGCGTGTGATTATTGGGGCTGCGATAATGAGTATCGAAATATATACAATGCGAAGGAAGTTACGACCTATCTTGAAGCTCCTCCTAGCTTGATTATTTTCGCGTATACTTTTGTTTAATCCACTTGTTCATGGAATGTAGCGTATTGTTTCTGCGGTAGAGGCAATCGTTCATATCAAGATCCTACGGCCAGCCCAACTGCAACTCAACAACTATGAGTACATTATCCCCAACGACGGCTTCACCAACGATATTGCCCACTAAGTCCAAAAAGAACACCTACGATAACTCCAACAAGCACAGCAACAACAGCCCCAACTGTAGACATGGAGTGTTCTCCGCCAAAAGAGAGCATCGCTCCCATTGTCGTAGATTCATCATTCCCTTCAGTTTCATCAACGAAATCACCAACGAAACGTCCAAGTATCACATTGACAGTCAAGCCGACAGCGTCACGGACAAGAGCAATAACTATCAGTCCGACGTTCACAACAACAACGATTCCTCTAAACTTTTCACCAGATAACACCAACGTGCCCTCAAGCAAAGCAACACCTGTACCTGTAACATCTTCACCTGCGACGCCTGCGCCTACAGACATGACTGGGGTTGCACAACCATCCTTCCAAAGTGGATCCAATAGTGTTCAGACGTCTAAGAGCTCAAAGATATCCAAGAGCTACAAGAGTAGCAAAAGTAACAAAGGTTCCGAAGATAGTTCTGGAAAGAGCTTATCAAGCAGCGCAGTGAGTGCAAGCTACAAGGAACACCAACATTCTCTCCAAAACGTGGTTCCATTAGCAGTGCAATACATGTACCCGATGGAATAGGCTGCGCTTCGAACAACTTACATGACGACCAATCGTTAACATTGTTAGTGTTGTATAGAAATAATGCTTGATACGCAAGATGAAAATAATGGTAATTCATAATATATTTCACTTCGAAGTTCCAAGGCTACATACGTTACACTACTTACTACACATAACCATATACCGGTACATTGTATATTGTATATAAATAGTAAATAGGCGGAGTGGGTCTGCTATGCTTCCACGTACCGGTACTCGTAATGTAGAGTAACTTAGCTCTTTACTACTCGAGGACTGGAATTGATCCAAAAATAGCTCTGAGAGAGGAATGCCATTGCCGTGCACCTTAAACTTCCTTCGTTTTCTCCGTCTTCAGGTATAACGGCACACCACTTGTTTCTCATCACCATCACAATCACAATAACCATTGCACGGTGCACGTTGGGGCATATTGTTGGAGATACTGAGAGAGGAGAGGCAAAAGGCATCAAAAATAACGGATATTATTTGAAAAATAACATCTATCTTCCGGACAGAACACCAGAACACACTCAAAGTTCGGAAACAAAGCAGTAAGCAGAGTAAAAATGGGATTTTCAATATGGAATTTGTTCAAAGCAGGCCTTCTCACGACAAATGCAATGCTAATATTGAATCGTCGGCGGTTTCTAGCGAAGTATGGCCTGCATGATGTCAATGCAATGGGATGCAATCCGAGCGAGAACCCGATGAAAGTTCAATTGATTGGATTATTGCAAGCAGTGCAATATATCAAGCTTCCAGTGATTGTTCTGAATGTGCTTATGATACTATTTGAATTAATATTGGGTGGTGCTTCGTAGTTGCCAAACGTGCCAATTTCACGGCTTAGTATGGATGGAGCTGAAATCTAGATGATTGTAATTGGAATCGGAGGTGTGCCATGAGCCGCGCATATTAATGAACAACTCAATGTAATATAGCATCTATGACCAATTCATATTCAGATAAGGTATTGATAATCTAATGTGTCATTGGTGCGTCTTTTATGATTAGTCGCGCATCGAAAATAAATATACATGATGTATTGGAAACATACTCTCAATGCTACTAGTTTGCATAATTTATCTCCGATCGCCTTTTTTTGTTAGTGTGGGTTTTATATAGCTTTGATGGACCCTGAGCGCAGAGAACCGGATAATTGTAATTGCCAGAGATTATTAACTAAATTGGTGGTACCATGGAATTGTGTCACAAGTAGTATCCTTACAGTACCTAGGATTTTATCCATGATTGATTTGTGCGTTATCCAGTGAAGGATTATTCCTCCATTGAGAATCAACCACAGTGATTTCGACACTAGAAAATTACTTTAATGTAGTTATTTGTATTTAATTATGTCTCTCGGACAATACAGGGCCAGGATTCGTTACCTCCTCAACATACAGTGACTTTTTCTTCATTGTACCAACTACTTTTAAAATTATGAGAAGGATAGCAATACATACAAATACAATCTGCACGTAAATTTGAGAATCATCCGTGCCATATTTATCATCATATTTGATGGCACCCGAAACGCAGGCGACACCTGATAGAATAAGCACAGTGAGACCGAAGGCTCGATGGACATTTTCCCAGACCTTCCTTTCTATTTGTTTATCTTCGTCTTCTTTGGGTGAATGGGGTCGAATAATTCCACCAATTATTTGAACAACAAGGGCAACAAACACAGTTAACCCGATTGCTTGATGATTCCCATCGATGTGACTTGTTCCCTCATCTTCAGTAGTAACGATGGCAACAATAAAGGAAATTAACGTGAGAATGGCACATAATAAAGCAGCTGCTCTATGGATGTGAAACCATTTTTTGGGAAAATACGCACGAAGCATTGATGCTGAAACTCCAATTGGTGCTAAGCAAAGCCAAGCTGCAACCATCATGGCCCCATGAGCTTTCCACGTTGATTCCTTACTTTCGAACTCAAATGATATTGCGCCAACGCCACATGGTCGGGAAAAGTCAATTATTTCTGCACCGAATCTTCGATGAAATGAAAGATCATTTGAATCATCATACGCCCAAATTATATTATTCGGGCCTACAGCTTGGATTTCAATTTCGCCTTCTTCGACAAGTAATTTTGTGAAGGTGAGAATTGTTTCTGAATTTTCCTGAACTACCCCATTGTTGATTAACGTTTGATATTCCGAGTTACGAGCATCGACCCCACTTGAACTATACGATGATAAACTATACTTTAAAGCACTTCCACTTTCTGGAAGGCCAAGAACAACTTCTCCTCCGATCATCGTTCTTTGAGGTAATGTTGGTCCGATTGCAAGCCAGCCTACCCCTCGATATTTTAAACGCATGGATATTGACCTGGAAGTAGATGAAGTTTCATTCCAATATAAATCAAGTTCGTCGTCTAGACTGAGCATGCTAGTGTATGAAGAATCAGTAGATACACATTCCGCGGCTTGACTGCGTGGAATAGATGTTGGTTGTACTGATGTCGACGGAACAGGATCAGGTGACGGAAACGGACTTGGCTTAATTTGGGAACTGATAGGATCGGCAGATGGTTCGAAAACTGCAGGTGACGTAACAAAATTGGCATTGAAATGTCCATAGTAATATGTCATTCCAAAATCGGTCATGACTGTTATCTCAACTAACAATGACGCTATCTCTTCAAACTGTAAACTAGCTTCCGACCTAGTTTTGATATCGCTGTTGACATGAGTAGCTCCGCTTACCATTTCATCGCATTGAACCTCCTTTGTACTCAATTGAAAAGATGATCCGCCTTGCACGAAGTTATCACCAGGAACACGAGTTATGGCTGACGATGCATCTACATCTCCTAAAGCTGAAGAAACTCGAATAAGAAAACCCCTAAATTCATCTTCACGTGTAATAGCGATTGTATGTGTGTCATTCACAACCAATTCAACGACAGAACCTTCATCTACAACGTTGTTATCGATTGTAACAGCTATTCCTGCATCTGTAAGGCTCCCAGAATTCGTCTGGGGGTGGAAATTGCTATTGATCTATTCCAAAATTGAAAGAATGAGCCAATAATCTTTACCAAGAGGCCGCGCGCAATATTATTCCAGGGACTCACATTCGGACCAGTATGACATGAGCCAGCTCCAGATGCAGTTCCATCAACCTGTACTCCCAAGCTGACAAAAATCAAAAACAATCTCAGTACCGCATACATATTTACAAATAAAGTGTTGGCGATGTGAAAAATTGCAGAAATTTTGGATGTCCTAAAAAAGGCTTTCGATTAGTACTCTATAAACTTGAAAAGAGGAAAAACAATTGTTGAATTGGTGGGCACAACTAATACCGGTGTTACATTTTACATGTTAGTCAGAACTGGTGACAGAAGAATTTCCAATTGGCCTTCCACCTTCCACTGACTCTTGACTCTTTCAGCTCAAAAATAA
>Ga0209092_10004349_pt1 | contig 11877 bp, 12 predicted proteins | sample FraStrMetagenome_FD_187446 | JGI IMG/M metagenome (GOLD analysis project Ga0209092, IMG submission 187446) | Marine eukaryotic phytoplankton communities from Arctic Ocean - Fram Strait ARC3M Metagenome (SPAdes) (version 2) | ecosystem: Environmental > Aquatic > Marine > Oceanic | place: Fram... | reverse complement strand
CTGTCATCATCATTAGAGTCATCATTAGTATAGTCACTCCCACTTTCATATTCGGAACCTGAAGATTCTACAATATGATTCGGAGCTCCGTTCGCGATGGTGGTTGGGCCACTTTTGGCACTAATTGGTGGATTGAATGACATTTTATTGCGAGATTCATTAATATGTATAGGATCATTCTTAACCAAGTCTAAAGATTTATCGAAAGATGGGGTATCACTTGTTTCTGCTGGTAAATGTACAGCATCACTTCCTTTGCTTGAAGACGCACCGCTGCAAAATAGGTCATGCTGAATAAATCTTCTAGTCTCTGATTTATTTTCTAAATTCTTTGTAATGTTAGATTTTGGAGTAAAAGACGAATTTTCTTTATGTAAAAGGTGTTGAAACGATTTAGGAGGAGGCAATGGAGGAACTATTAGACTTGTTGATTTCGCAATATGAGTTGATGGTCGATGAAGTGGACAAAAGTAGTCCACATCTTCATTCTCAAAATTCCAACCCGTCGCTTCTGCACATTTGAAGTGATAATGTGAATTACAATCCGAATGAGAACATTGTATTGTTCCTCCTGGCTTAAGACATAAAGCACAGGGTTTAGATCTAAAGAGGGCATCAAATACATTGTGAAATGTTTGAGTGGATGGGTCCCATGTATCAATAACAGTAGAATATTGAAGACAATTAGTATGAACAAGCAAACGTTGATATTTTCCTCGTTGAAAGCCCAAAAGTTGTCCTTCATTTTCTCCATCACCAACTCCTTTACAAAAAGAACATTGTATGGGAGCATAGGGGTTTTTACTACGAAAATAGGGAATGGAAATGGGATTATCGACATCGCTATTGGATTCCAAACTTAAGTTTTCATCTTTTGTATTGTATGAAAGATTATTCCGATGCTGATCGCACAAAAATCCTTTACCATTCCGTAAGAAACTCCATCCTGTATCTTCACAGCAACCAAAATGAAAGGATCGATTACATTGGGGGTGAATACAGCCAATAGTAGCACCATTTCTGCGACATAGATGGCAATTGATTTGCTTTCCTCGAATGACGGCCTTCATAACATTTTTCCATGCTCCTAATTTCACGTCAACTTCAGGACAGTATGAAGCACAATTCATATGTACTAGCGCAAGATTTTTTCCTTTTTGAAATGCACATAAAGGTCCTTCGCGTCTTCTACTTCCTGGAAAATGACACAAACTGCAGCGTACTGGGTCTTTTGGTCGTTTCATGCGATATTGAGAGACAGGAATCAAGTGATCTTTATTTTTTCTGTCCTCCTTCTTCTTTTTCTCTAGAATTGTATTCGCTACGATTTCTCTTGCAGCTCGTATTCCAGATAAAAAAGCCCCATGTGCCATGCTTGGATGCAAGGAAGTCGTATGTTCTCCAGCGAAAAATAATCTCATGACTTCTGGGAGACCCAAAATTGCTGCGTCAACGGAATCCCCATGAGAATAAACGGGATTTTGTAACGTTTGATAATCTTGATCACTTGACCCTGGTGGAAGATAGGTATATGAACCCCTTGAAAATTCATCCTGTCCCCATTTCGTCCTTCTCACTGCTATAGGCTTGGGTACATGTATTCCCGAAAAAAGATGTTGAAGTGTTTTCATTACATCTTCTACTAATGCGTCTTGACTCATTTGCTCTGACCAAACCGCTTCCCTACCTGAAATCAGGGTTAACAATACAGCGGGGGGATTTTGATCCGAAGATACACTATGACCCACATCCAAAAACATGTAATGATGTGGATTGTAACCAGAGGCATTGCCAAAAATATCTTGCTCTAATCCGAGATATGGAAGCCCTCGCAAAAATTCACGTTTTTCCGGCCTTCTCCAAAAGGGATGTGAAAATTGTAAATAAACTTTATTTAGTAAGCCAAACCCAACAGTCTCAATGGCATCCTGTTTGTTAAGTGGAAGCGGTGGATCAAAAATGACTTGTTTCGTTCCTGAGTTTTGATTATTTTTAAGGTTAGACTCGGTTTGAGCTTGGGAGGGAGCAGGTCCCTCATTTTGATTTGCACCAATACTATTTTTGAGTACGCCCAAAGGCAAAGCGCTCACTACAAAATCGAAATCAAACTTTTGCGTTCCATCACGAGAATATACAGCACAGACATTTGATAAATCGATGCAGCGTTCCAAACGCAATTTGCGATTCGGGTATGGAATAGCTTCACTATTTCGAGCGTACTCAATCTTTCCCACTGGAAAATCCAATTTATGTGAAAAGTTAGGAAAAGATTGACATTTATCGTACACAAACTTTACAATTTTTGAATAGCCTTGTTTTAACAACACATGATCTCCCTTAAAAGCATGGCGTTCATCAGCATCCCAGTATTTCATGGATAGATCAGCAATATTAGCACCTAGAGCATATTCTGTATTTTTTGTATTCCAGAGCAATAAATTTTGGTCTTGAATAGATAAATGAATTCTATCTTCTCTTTGTTTCAAAGCTAGCCCAATAGCGCGATCAACAGATATATCGGAAGTATGGCGATGTTTGGATACATCAGTAGGTTTCGGAGAATTTGAAGCTGTGTCAGTAAGATGGGAAGCATACCATCGAATCGCGTTCTGGTGACGTCCATCTTTGTAGATGTATTCCTCAGTACTCCAGCACCCCTCTGTCTATTTTCATATTAGAAAGGTAACGTAAGAAAATATTGCATTTTATCTTTTCAATAAACAAAAAGAAAAGATCTTACCGCTTGGTCTAGCAGCTCATCAAATAATTTCCCCATCTTTTTGTCCCGATCTTTATCTACCTCTCGCATATTCGATGTTAACATCTTTACTTCTTCTGCTGCTCGAACAAAGTCTACTTTAGCATCCTTGGCCAAATCTGTTAAGGGATTTTTTTCAATTCCATGAATCCATGACGCACCCAAATCAACAGGAAAAGGTTTTTGATCGGTAGTTTGAAAGGTTGAAGTATCCGTATGCAATCGTCCACCAACTCTGGGACGCCCTTCGAACAATGTTACCTCAATTTCCAATTTTTCGGACTCACGTGCTAAGCGCAGCAGTTCCCAACAGCAAGATAAACCAGCTATACCCCCCCCTATGACGCCGATTCGATACGTATTTCTGGGTTGGATGGGAACTAGCGGCTTCATGGGATTCACGACTGTATGACGTATACTACTCTTGATGGGAGGAGTTTCCTCCGGTGGCTTTTGCTTTTCAAATTCAATTCCACCCTTATTATTTCGTTTCATATTCAACATAGTTAATATTTTCGATTGATCTACCTTGAAATTCGATAGTGGATACCATGCAGGAAAATTTACTGTTTTGAGAAAGGAATGAAGACTAAGAGATGTTCGGAAACCAATCATGCTGTCCTGCGATTTTGAAGCATGTTTTGCTTCAACAGCTGTTTCATCAACCTGTGACGCGGTGAAAATTAGAAATTACATATACCCAATACGACAAAAATTGAAGAAATTTGAATAAGTGCCTTATTTGATCTCACCTGATATTGATAGTAGAAGCGCCCAACAAAATCACCTCCTTTTTGACAAGCTTCATAGATTTGCTCAGATTTTGACAAGTGATCTTCAGAGGCAGCAGAAATACTTGCAAAAGTAGCTAATAGCTTCCGGTACCCAGGTGAATTCTTATCTTTCATCGTTGGAAGAATGTACTCAAACTTTTGAACTTGTTTTTCTTTCTTATAGAGTAATAATTGCTTTGAGGTTGGAATTTGATCTTTATTTTCGTTTCTTTTAGTTTCGTTAATTGGCAAATGTGTTGAATTTGATGTTGTGGGTAAAATTGTATTAGAAGAATCTGAAATAGGAATACTACTGGAGAGTTTCTGTCGTTTCCCCTCTTGCATAGAATTTAATTCTAACATTTCACTGTTGATTTCTCTAGAGTGATTGTCCTTATTACTGACATTAATCGTTAAAGATCTCTTTTTCTTTATTTCGTTTTTTTCTTCCTGCTTTTCGTATAAAAACTTCATTCTTCGATTCATATCCAACGATGCCGCTTCTTCCATGAAGTGCAGTTCAGATGCTTTTAATAAAGTGGGTTGATCAATCAATATGCCATAATATCTTCTATTGTTGATGGTACTTGTAACATAGCACCCATCACCTATTTCTTCTGTGTCTCCTGTATTGTTCCTGATGGATTCTCCATAACCATTGTTTCCATTGCCAGGTGTTGGCATAGAAAAAGAAATGGTTTCTTCTATTGTGACTCCATCAACTGTAGTATGACGTCGTAAATTTCCTCGCGCTGCTCTCCTTCTTCGCCCTGATCGCGGCTGTATTGTAAAAGAAGTATGAATTGTATGTCAGTTCCAAAATGTGATCTTAAACTGAAAAAAGAAATTACAAAAAAAAATGTGACTAGCAAAGGAAGCGGGTCATACTTAGAGAAAAATACTCAGTCTTTAGGTTCTACGCAATCTAGAAGAAATTTGAAGATATCAAAATTAGGGCCCCCAAGACAACTAAGATACTGCCCTTCGGACGTTTTCCACTCCGAACTCGGAACAAGCGAAAGACATGACCCATCACTGAACCCAAAAAGCTTCCCATCAAATGAAAAGACATAAATTTATGAAACATGCATGAAATATGCGAAAACGATTTGATCAAATTGCGTGGAAGTCTTTTGTGTTTGTGAACCTGAGACCGGCCGAATGTATAGTAGGTTTTACGATATTACAAAACGTGAGTAAAACATACCTGCTGTTCGGATCTTCCAACTTTATGCGACATTGTGATTTGAAGACCTGAAGCAACAAGAAACTAAAATTAATATAATATATTGAATGCGGAGACCGGTGATGATGATTTGAGAAGCTAAAACTAACAAATGCTGGGGGGTTTAGACGATCCTACTTCTAAAGTGCGTGGACACCGAATTTCTGGATTGAATTACTCTACGTAGATCACATACCATGTGGTCAAGACATGAACAGAAACTTGCTTCATCGGATCCAAACTGAATATTGCTGGGAAACTTGTCATATAAATCGTTTAGTGCACTTTTTGTTTCTCTTTCACATTGAATGCTTCACCATTTCTAATAATTCCTTTACTCAAGGTAATAAAATGGTAAGAAGATTTATCTTGTTTTAAGTTATGGAATTTTTGTCGCATAATGATCATAATTATAATAAATGAAGTAGAAGATACAACCCCTTGGCGATCATCTTTAGATCAGCATAAGATTATAATCTCTTTTAAGAATATGAAAAGAATTACCAGTAGTAACATGTTTTTTTGTGAGTAATCATTTAAGTTTTCCTAGCATTTCAGTGGCAACTCTCAGGGAATATGACTGCACTGAAAATAGAACAAACATAGTAGGTTTGACACGACAGATCTAATGAGTTGGGTGCAATTATTGAGTAAGATTCTCATCTTACAATTAAAATAAATATCATACACAACAACTAAATAAGCTAAAAATAGGTGAAAGATATCTTGATATTTTCAACATTTGACAGCAGGCTTGAATTTCGTCTCTTCAGGGCAGGCAATTGTTAATTGATTTCGAGCCAATAAATGTTCGTACTTGTTCATACATACGATAAATGCGTAAGAGAGATGAGCGATGAGTTGAAATAGTATTGTTGGGACTTCATGCAAAGCCTTATAATAATACTCCTGTTGTTGTGTTTTCAAGCCCATGAAATCATTGACTTTAAGATTGCAGGTATATTGAAAATATTAGATAGCGCTGATTCGCAAAACAGAAGAAATCAGCATTCTTTATTTTGACCCCGTTTCCATTATCTTGGTGAAGTTCGGCGACTTGAATTGATAACATACTGCAGAGACAGTCACAACTCCATTCTTAGAAATAAAAACAAATTCAAAGACAATGGGGGATCAAATAGAGGAGCAAGAAATGGAAGCTGAGGCTTTGACAGCCATTTTTGACACAGCTTTTGAAATTATATCTGACACATCACCTTTCAAATGGTCCATCAAACTCCTTCCTATAGATTGTGGTGGTGACGAAGAAGAGGAAAATGAAGTGAATCATGTGGCAGTAAAACTTCTTGCAACTATTCCACCCATGTATCCTGACGAAAAAGCGGATCTTGATATTGAAATCATTAAGGTAAGGGTTTCACATGTATTGGTCATTTTCAATATATGTTGGTATGAGGAATCTAAAATGCAGGTATTTTTATGTTTATAATTATATCTCAGGGTTTAGCTGAACCACAGAGGAAAGATATATTAGAGATTGCTAATAATGAGGCTGAGGCTAACGTAGGTATGGCAGCCATATTTACGATATGTGAGGCAGTTAGAGAATGGTTAGGCGAGAATAATGTGAAAGGCCAAGACGATGGGTCAATGTATGCTCAAATGATGCGAAGAGCAAAAGAAGAAGAACGAGCTAAGGTAAGAAAAATCTTTCGTTCAGCACTTAACAAGACAATATGTGCATTATTAAGAGGAAGAGAAACGCATGTTGATGTTCACAGAAATTAAGACCCATCTTATTCTTTACGATATATTTTGGGTTTTCGTCGTCACATGCTATACTAATTATAAAAGCGTGGAAAAGATCCCATTGCGGTTATCTTCTTTGGAAATTGCGCCGACAACGCGTTTTCTTCCTGGGCCTGACGCAGTGGGATAATATCCAGTGCTACATTCAATTATGATATGTTGAATTAATCTCGGATGAATGAAAAACTTATTTTCGTAAATTTTGCTCACATTTTTCGCGACTTGAAACTGTATTCAGGAACAAGCGGCACAGAGATTCGAATCTCAGAAACAAAAAGATGAAATGACTCAAGCAGAATTGGAGGAATATAGAGTTAGAAAACTTCGAGCTGAGGGAACACCTTGTACTGCTGAGAATTTCAATGTATGGCAGGAGAAATTCCAAGCTGAAATGGAGGCCAAATTCATTGAGGAAGAAAATACAAAAGAAAAGGAAGCAGCATCTTCGAAGAAAAAAGATAAGGGTTCCAAGAAGAAGAATATTAATGCGATGAAGGGAAGATTAACAGGATTTGAGCACTTCAGCGGAAAAGGCGGAGTGTTAAATTTGGATGATATTGAAGCCGCAGTAGATAAAATTGCCGGTGACTCTGAAAATCTTGACGTTAACGAAGAACTTTTCGACGATGATGATGACCTGGATGATTTGGATTTTGACTCTGATGAAGATTCAGATGATAGTGATGAAGCTCCCGATATTTAACCTATCCTTTAATGAAGTCATTATGTTGTTCTATATTTATGATAAAATATTAAATTTATCTTAGCGTCCCAACAAGAATGGTAAAATAATGGCGAATCAACCAAAAAATATGACGAAAAAAATTTATCATTGAGCTCTACATCATTAAGATAGGTGTTCTCATTCGTAATCAACCTAATTTGATTCGCACGCCAAAACACAGTTTCCTCCAGACATATTTGATAATAAAAACTAAACTGGCCTAAACAAAAAGACGTTTCTGACAAATAACTAAATATGCAAATCATTCCATTTTCGATTCAATGTAAACGCAGTACCATATGAGATTGAGCAGAGAATAGCGCTTAGGGATTAAAAATCAGAAATTTTCTTTACATTTATATATAATCACAGAGAAAGTGCTTTTTAGAATATAATCGAATATTTAACAACAGTATCCTCCTTCATCATCATCATCATCATCAACAACAGTTCTAGTTCTTTTCTTCTTTGATTTTCCAGCCTTCAGTTGCATTTTCTTTGATCGTCCGGGCACAGTATTGGTTAACAAATCTGGGTCTTCCAAAATCTTTTGCACAACCTCTAAGAAACATTGTCGAATTCCCATCTTTGTTTTGGCACTAGCCTCCAAAAACAACATACCTTGGCTTCTTGCCCATGCTTCTGCTTCTTCTCTAGGAATAGATCTTTCAAGATCGATTTTATTCCCAACGAGAAGTTTGACTACACCTTCGCCGTTATTTGGTGTATAAAGTTTAATTTCCTTGAGCCATTGTTCCAAGTTTTCAAATGAGTCACGACGTGTGACATCGTACACCATAACAACGCCTTGTGCACCTCGATAGTATGATGATGTTAATGTGCGAAATCTAAATACGAAGAGTTAAGAATTTGTTTTTCAATGTTGGATGGATCAAATACAGCATTCAAGTTAGAGGGTATGGGTCATTTTCGACACAAAGATACACCCGTCATTGGTATTGTTTTCGATACGAAAAAAACAGAAAATGATTAAATATTTCACTACAACATATTTCGCTTCTCAACCGTGCAAGATTGGACGTACCGTTCTTGTCCTGCAGTATCCCATATGGTGAGCTTGACGCGTTTATCCATTACATCCATATGCTTTACTTTGAAATCAACACCGATCGTAGATTGGATGTGGTCATCGAAGGAGTCATCAGTAAATCGAAGAAGCATAGACGACTTTTGTGTGTTAATTGAAGAGCATCAAATGCAGAAGACATAGTATCAAATATTTTCGAGAGTCGAGTGTTAGCATTTTAGAAGACAAAAGAAGAACATTTCATGATTTCGAATGGACATACAAGAAAACAAACATAACAAAGACTTAAGAAAGTTCATCTTACCTTTCCTACTCCTGCATCACCGATCATCAAGATTTTAAATAAGTGATCATATGGAAATTGCGACATATTTTACTTTCTAGGATAATATCGTGATAACTTTGGTTTTGTAGTAGACTCGGTGACTTTGGTTTGCAAACTAATTCACAATCGAATTTCCAATTTGAAGGCGTTTTCGTGTCGAATACAGAATCACTACAAGTGCAGAACGATAGAAATGCAACTTTAAGAGGACGGTATGAAAGTATTGAGCTTGAGAGATGTCTCGTGTGGATAAGTTGTGACTCCAACAACAAACGAAATGATAATTTCGAATGATAATATTCTCTCGAATGTTTCTAAAACATGGTTTCTACAGAACATTTATCATACAAAATCTACCAACAACAGTAATTTTCAACGTTAGACGGTACTATACCTCCAAACTTGAAAATATTTATGAACTTTTTTTGAATAATTTGTACGATATTGTCGTTCGTACAGTACGGTGGCAAACAAAATCTCTAATTGAAGTATATAGGTATCGTATTCTTATGCATGACGTGACTCTTACAATGCACCAAAGATTCTTTTCTAGTTTTCTGCAACAAATAATTTTTTCCGTCACAAACTCGTTTTTCTTCTTGGCATTAGTCTTCGTAACCTTCTCTGATAACTTCCTTGGTATACGATTGGCCCGGATGCAAAACATCATAGCAAAAAGGAATGAAATTGAATTTGAACTGGTATCTTACTTTTTGTTATTCAACATCTATTCAGAATTTGTATGCGATACAAATTACCGTACAATAATCCTCTCTAATATGTGCACACCTCACCTTTAATCTTTGATTTTGAATAAAGATGGCATTGAGACCTTATTTTCTTCAAAAAGTAAGTTATGAAGACACTTTAGAAAGTTCATATGTAACGCGATCATCTATCTAACATCATAAATTTAATCATCTGTGTGGGTACTCTGAAACTGTCCCTTTATGAAATTTTTGCATGATTTTACCTTTTTTTGGTTGGATTTTTCCCCATTCCTGGTTCATTCCTGCTGTAACCAACTGCTGCTGCTTTCCTTTTTATCCCCTGCTGAATATTCTTAATTCAGTTTTAAGTTTTTATCGTTCCAATCCGGCCCCTGTCCACCAAATTATACAATTTTTGCACGAATTCCTCTCTATTTTTTTGTTCGTTTGGTTTTAGGCTTTTTCTTGATGAATAGCATCATACTTTAGTCAGTAACGACGTAACACCGCATAAAAAATATAAAATACTCAGCATTTTCCTCTAAAATGAATATATTGCACACGTGTTTCCGTCCAACTAAACAAACCAATCCTTATTTCCAGTTCAGGAAAACTTGATAGGACGTCCAAAATAATCATGGTCTTTAAAAGATGGAACGTGCTCCTGTTCGCATTCCTTGCGATAGAATGTAATTCATTTATGCCAGTCTTCATGCCAGCAAGTTCTCCAAACTCTCATTACAGGCTACAAGCAACAGAAACAACTGTAGAAAAAGTTAATAGCGATATAATTGAAGCAAATAATAAACTTCTGGATCAGGCATTGGCTTCAAATCAAGAATCGGCGCAATTACTTCTTTCCAAAATAGGTGAATTTCGTCAAAACAAGGATGAAGAAGGATTCGATACTATTCTCAACAATCTCCTCGAAAGCATTGAGTCTTCCCCAACCAAACCATTACCATGGTGGACCAAATACCGTACCACCGCTAAATTTTCCAAACGGGCAAGGAAAGCCTCCCTAGATCGAGTCATTGAATTATCATCTCTTACGGAAGAAATAGAAAATAAAGATGATGTACTCTCAAATCAAAGTAGACGCCGTCGTTCGCTTTTACTTCTTCTTCGGAGTCTAGCCAATTCCGATTCGGAAGATAAAAACTCCTCGCCCAAACGTATTTCTATTTCCAAACTTGAAAAAATTGCCATTAAAGAAGCTAAAAAACGAATGACTCCAGAAGACATCTTGGGCCGTGTCCCAGAAGGTCTAGAATCTCCAACCTACAAAGTTATCAAATCTGATTATTCCACTCCATCATTTTATGAAATTAGACAATATGATCCATTTTCTACCTGCACTGTAGAAATGTCAACTGCCAAACCCTCCTCTTCTTCCACCCCGGCCGCAGCTGGGTCCGCTTTTAACTCTCTGGCCGGATATCTATTTGGCAAAAATCAATCATCCCAAAAAATGTCTATGACCACTCCTGTCTTTACCTCCTCTTCTCCAGGGAATGATTCCAAACAGATGTCTTTCGTACTGCCCAGTGAATACTGGACAAAATTAGAAAACGCCCCAAAACCAATGGAAAGCAAGTCGAATGACGATAAGGGTGTCATGTTGATTCAAGAAGAGGCTCAAACCAGAGCAGTATTACTATTTGGCGGATTTGCCTCAAAGAAAGAGGTGGAAACTCAAAAAGAAGAATTGTTGAACAAGATCAATGGGGATCCTGATTTTAAACTTGCATCTGATCAAAAGACACAAGATATTCGTTTAGCTCAATACAATGATCCCTTTACTCCACCATGGAAGCGAAGAAATGAGGTTTCAGTTTTAGTATCTCAAAATAAAAACTAATTTAATTTCTATTGTTGATATTAAGAAACATCTTGGCATCATATAAAACAAATAAAAAATGAAGTTAGAAAAAAAACCGTATACAAATAAAATTACTACTAGTAGTAATCATATTAATCCATTTGATACATCGAATGCAATTTATTTCCTCTATAGACCAGCATCTTCTTTATCATTACCATCAAGATCCATCTACATGCCTCTCATGACTGTAGGCGATGAACCTGTGTAAATACATCGGACATTTTTTTGTTGGATCTCCATTAACAAAGAGAATAATCGTCTAATTCCAGGATCTACAAGCCCCCACTCTAATTTTGCAAAACCGTAGAGTTAAGAATATATTTCGCAACTACGGTACGGTGGTGTAGAATAATACCGTTGTAGAAGAAATAACTATTCTTGTCCTCTTTAAGTAATACGGGCCCGGTGTAGAATGATCTAAATTATATCAAAATGACAAAATAATCTTGCTACAGCTTCTATTAAATGTAGATATCTACATTTAAATTTGACGTGAAATTACGTAGAAAAATATACTATTGATTTTGCTGATCATAGTTTTTACAACACTTCTACGTAGATTAATATATGGTTGTGAAGTTCCACGGTTTGAACCCCCCCCCAACATTTTTTAGTACCACGATAGGTAGAAATCGTACGTGTGTTTTGTCCCCTTTTTT
>Ga0209092_10004348_pt1 | contig 11879 bp, 16 predicted proteins | sample FraStrMetagenome_FD_187446 | JGI IMG/M metagenome (GOLD analysis project Ga0209092, IMG submission 187446) | Marine eukaryotic phytoplankton communities from Arctic Ocean - Fram Strait ARC3M Metagenome (SPAdes) (version 2) | ecosystem: Environmental > Aquatic > Marine > Oceanic | place: Fram... | reverse complement strand
GAGCTCTGCTAGTACCTTGGCCTACAATGATGTAGTTTATTGGACCACTGTGAACTGTAAGGTTTTCTGTTGTAGTTGTTATTGTATGTGTCATACTTTATTTATGTTTCCTAGGCGTGTAGTCTTTGCCTGTTGGTCCGCCGTGAAAAGGTACGTGTACTTGATCCTTAGCTAACTCTAAAAACTCTTGAGGACTTAGTTCCGAGTAGGAGTCAATTGCATGGTTGTATAATCGTACCTCATGTGCAAGTCTTTTATACAATCCTGGAAAGTGTTTTACATCGCGTTTGTTTAGTTCAGTTGAGTTGATGTTATATTTACTAGTACCTTTGCCGTAATATGGTATATAGGATTTTAAATTTTCAAAACGAATATACTTAAATTTACACTTTATCATATGCAGGAAAGGATTGAAATGATCTACTACAGCTGGTGTGTAGAAATTATTAGGTCCTATATCACGTATGTGTTGTTTGACTAGATCAATTGTACTCTGAGGTGCAGTGTCGTGGGTAGACCAATACTGTCCACTGCGCACGTCTATTCCAAGATAGGGCAAAGGTTCACTATGGTTAATTTGATCATAGTGATTACTAACACCGTGCGCACAAGCACTCCAATATCTTTCATACGGATGTCTTAGTAGAACTACTCTCTCGGCAGTATAATAAGGATCGTTAAACTCACTATATCTAATAGGTAGATTATTTCTATCCTCATATCCAAAGTAGTTAATGAAGGTAGTAGACCCGGCACGCAAAGGCACAAATAAAAACATACTATTTGTATGATGGAAAAACATTATGGTTTAGATGCAGTGAGCCAAAGATGCTTGTGTGTTGGTCGCTTTACACTCTTAATGTTTGCAAATCCTTTGCGCACTAGTAGTTGACTTAGTGTAGTAAAGTTATATCCGCTTTTGTGACAATCCCATTCTTCACCATCAGCGGCTTCACGTTGCCATCCCCAGAAGCCAGCTCGTGCATGATCCATTACATTAGGATCTTTACTTAACCATTGCTGTACGTGATAGTCCATGTTGGGTAACATCATTTCAAGTGTACCGCCTGAGCAGAGTATTAGCATACATGCATCTAGGTGTAATTCGCCGTCGTGGAAGCTAAGGTGTTCAAACATGTGTCTACTAAAGATTGTTTGTACGCTGTTATGCTCACAATGATCAGCTATGTCTATAGCACTGCACACATAGTCAATGCCAGGTATGTTGCGGATGTCGCAGGTCTTGTATCCTGGACGCTTTGGATTTGCTCCACAGCCGAATTCTATTTGTATCATTTGAAAAACTTTCTTACAAAATTAGTGATGATGATTTCTACTATGCCACGATTAACATGTCTTGGTGTGTTGTCTTCAAACAGTGTAGGGAAGTCTACATGCGCACCTACCCAACGTACCATTTCAAAACTTGGCCAGTAGTATGCAGTCTTAGGTGTATACTCTCTAAAGAATTGATCAATAGCTACACGCAACGTACTCTTGCTTACACAGTCACTGATCATAGTAGGACGTCCTACAAACGTAGCGTTCAACGGCACAGGACTAAGTGTAAAGATAACTGTTGTATCAGCTCCTGCGTATGTTGTAATCAAGTCATAGATGCGTTTCATGTTGTCTACGTTTTCTTGCACAGTACTAGTAACACATTCATGTAGCTCGGGATTAAATGCTTTAGCAGGTACACCTCTCCAAAACACATTCTTAGTAGCTTTGTCACGCCATACTTCGGCTAAACCAAATGTAACAACAACACCGTTTGTATTTTTAAAGTGTTCTAATAGTTCCTTTTGATCGTCTTCAGCTTCCCATCTGAATGCACCTGATGTAGGATCGTTGTCATACCAATATGCATCAGTACTACGGTCTCCCGTTAGTGCCCATTCTAGATACTGTCGTACTGCAAAGCTATTGTTTAGTCCTTCGGGTACGTTAATGTAGTTACTGTTCTTACCGTTTCTAGTTAGCCAGTTGCGTAACTCTAATGCAAAACAACTGCCCATTGTAACTACAGTTCCGTCTGTGGGTATAATAGGTTCATCTGGTCCGTGACCTGTAAAAATGTATTCTTGTGCTAATGTCTCTAGGTCATCAAACTGTGACTTCTCTCTTGGGAAGTAAGTAACAAGATCAGTAGTTGCCCACTTGTTCTTGTGCATATTGGCATTACCAGCAGTCATCATGCCGCTTGCTTTAGAGTTGCCTGCAAGATTTCCTATCCTGTCTGGCCGGGCGTGTTTACTCATTCTTGTTCCTTATTAGTTGCGCGGTCGCGGTCTGTATTCCGGATTGGGTATTCCCTCGACGAACTGTACTATCGAGTTGTATTTTTGTTTTCGTAGTCGACGTATTGGCTGGTGGCGAATTATCAAAGGTTTTCCTAAGGACAGCCGTTCGTTCGCGGAGTTGTTCTGATCTAGCAGTGAAGTATCGTTCAATAACATTTTCCCTAAAGCGTTGATCAACTAGCTCGTCGATGTATGTCTTAAAGATCTTATTACACAGCCAATCTATCATACTGTATTTAGCGCGGCGTTAGCGTAACAAAGTAGGTGATAGCTGATGTTTAAGCATAGGTTCAGTACTTAAACTAAGTTTGTTATAAATCCAAGGCAACGTATTTAGATCTAATTCAGTACGATTGGTTAAGCAACTATTAAGTGCTTCTGCAAGTATATGGTGATTATCACGTAACATGTGATTAATCCGTTGATCAGGAATGCCTCTTTCATAATACTTGTCCATTGCTGCCTGAGTTTTGAACTCTCCACGACATACAGTTTCAAACAAACTACCACGCACTGGTATTGTGCCGTTGTGCATTATGTCTGTAGTATTATTAAATCCTGGGATAACAATTAAGTTTACACCTTTTTGCTCAAGAATGTCTTTATAATTATTCCACCACGCTGTTGTAGCATCATACTTCCATGCATCAACATATCCTTTTTGTATATGTTTATAGTACAAGTTCATTGCAGATATCTGTTCTTCAGTAATACCAAAGTTGTCCGAAGGCATGTTAGTCATATTTTGATAGTTACTTACGTTAGGATGATCCCAAAGGAACCAATGCCGCACACAGCTAGTCATTACTACAATTACAGTGTCGCCTTGTTTAATATTCTCACGCTTCCAGTCTTCGATAAACTTCATACAAATATATTCATTAGCTACGCCATGCTCGCCGTGAGCACGTAATTCTAGGTTTCGAATGGTAGCTAGTTCTTTATAGTATTGCCAGCTAACATCTTTATAGTCTACAGTGTAGCTATCTCCATATACCCATAGTGTACTCAATCTTCATCTCCTGGCAAATTATTAATAAAGTTTCTTAATCTAGTACTATCGGTGTCTGCATTAATTTTTGCTACAGGTGTGCCTTCGGTTGGATTGTCTTTAGGTAGACCAATACTAGTAGTGTTGTTGCGTTTAAGTGAATCCATAATAGTACTGCTACCTGATGTCGATGAAGCATTTTGATAATTGTTATCATCGTCATCATCATCACAATCAAATATTCTTAAACTATCTATGTCAAATGCTAGATCAATCTTTTGTCCTACACCGCCACTGTTACGTGTCTTCATTAACTGTAGTTGATAGCGTCCACGTTCACGCATTGCTCTCGATGTAAAGATACCAAACACGTTATCCGCTGTCTGAATCTTTGACAGTCCACCTGATATGTGCGAGTGATCAAATTCAATCTCTTCAACAGCACCTCGGTTCAACTGTGCCGCTGTAACAAACACACAGTTCAATTCCATTGCTAGGTTACGTAACTCTTCTGATACGTACTTGTCCTTGATATACAAGTTCTCTGCACTAATCTTTGCACCGTTGGGCATAAGCAAATCTAAGTAGTCAATCAGCAGTACGTCTACTTTGCGCCCTGTTTTAATTTCTAATTCTTTAATATAGCTACGTACATCGTTAGGTGTCTTGCCACTTGGCATATACTTAACTTGGAATGCACCTGCCTTCTTGCCAATCATCTTAACTTTCATTTCAACATCATCAATGTTCTTAAACACATCACGACTTGCAATACCAGTGATCATACTATCTACTCGCATACTAACCAAGCTCTCACTAAGCTCTAGTGTCAAGTACAATACGTTCATACCTGCTAGTGCCCAGTTAACTCCTAGGTTAGCCAAGAACAAACTCTTACCTGCACCCGAACCACCTGCAAAGATATTCAGTTCGCCTCTGTTAAAGCCACCAAATAGTTTCTTATCGATAGCGGCCCAGCCTGTGCTTACTTGTCCGTTACTGCTCTTAATGCTTTCAAGTCTAGCTCTTGGGTCTTTAAAGTAATCTGTACCTAAGTCTTTTTGTAGACCAATTTGCACAGCCTTTTTAACTAAGTCTTCACAGCTACCATAGTCGCCCTTCTCAAGCAAGTCTGCGCTTTTAAGGATAGCTGCCTCTAATGCTTTGTGCCTACTAAACGTTTCAAACTCTGCAAGTAACCAATCATAATGACTCTCTTGTAGTTCGCCCGGGTGTTGTAAGTCTGAATGCGTTGCCGCATTAAGCATGTCAAATGTAGGCAATGCATTATGCTCAGTTACATAGTTAGTTAAGAACTTTGCAGGCTCTACTAGTCTTCTATCAAACGCTTCAGGGTCAAAGACTGCTTGACAACGGACAAAGCTCTCTGCATCTGTCATCATCATTTCTAAATATACTCGTTGTATGTCGTGACCGTAGTCTGTGTTTTGTCTAGTGCTCATACTTTATTATACAGCCTTATACCATGTGTTGTCAAGTTTTACTTTAGTTTTTGTCTTTGCTAATACTGCACCTATACAGCTTCCTGGATCGCCTGGGTTCTGTGGAACATGTACATCGGCCCATCTAGGTCTTAGATTATCAACTGCTCTTCTGTTCATTGCTCCGCCCCCAGCTAGTGCTAGATGATTAGAGCCTGTTTTGAGCTTTGTCCATGCTCCGATATTATTAACACAATGTTCAAATACTTTTTGTGTTGCTGCCGCTATATCGTTAAGATCTTGTTTGCTGTTTAATTCAGGACGCCACCAATTACATCCTCTATGCATATTTTCTACCATATGCACTTTAGGGGTGTATCCCATACCGTGGGTGTGTACAAGCTCGTCTAGCATTATAGAGAACAACTTGTGAGGGTCACCGTTATCGCCCATTGACGCTATCATATATTCATCACGTTGTGGTACTAGCCCCACACGCTGTGTCATAGCACTGTAGAAAAGTCCTAGGCTATGTGGGTACCCTTGACTGTGTATCTTCTTTAGTTTGTTGTTCTTACCGTGCCATACAGTCAGGGTCTCGAACTCACCTATGCTGTCTAAACATATTACTGCACAATCGTCTTGAGGCTGAGTGTAGTAAGCATATGCCGCATGACTTAAATGATGTTGTGTGTATTCAATCTTACAATTGATGTCCCACCGCTTTAAGTAGTTACGTATATTATTCTCTTTGTATAACCAGCCTTGGTCTGCCCAATACTGACGCAGTGTCTTTAGGAACGGACGTTCATACCACACTACTTTACTTGGGTGTCCAAATAGTAGTAAAGCTTCTTTAAGTTGTGCTTCATCAAAGTCAGGGTTATTAGGTAACCCTGAAAAGTCTTTTGCAAGACTAGCCCACACTAATTTGTTATTTTCAAATACTGCTAGACTAGCATCGTGGCTATTGCCTACCATACCCCATATTATCATATAACACGCCCTAACACTTGCATGTCATCAATGTCTAGTTTACTAGGATCATCAACTACTAACAACATTCCCCATCCACAGTTGAATGTACTTTCAAATTCATAGTCGGACATATGCTTACACTTAGTACGTAGTTTGCCCCACCATGTATTCGGTGCATGCACAGGAAGGTTAAGTTCGTAATCATGACCGTGTAGTATTCTTGATATGTTACCATGAATACCGCCGCCTGTTATATGCGCCGCGCCATTAATGTGTTCTAGGTTATTCATAATTTCATCAGTGTACGTTCTAGTAGGAGTTAATGGTATTTCCATTATTGGTATTAATTTGCGTAGTAAACTAAATGCATTACTGTGCGGACCGCTACTTGGAATACCTACAATATACTCACCACCTTGTGTTATAACAGGTAGCATTTTTTCCATAATGCCCATAGCAAATCCAGCTAAGTCATATCGATGATTAACATACATGCCGGGTAACTCGGCAGTCTCACCTCCAACTAGTTTGCACTTTGCTAGTTTACATCCTTCAAGTATCCCATCCATAATCTCTCTACTCTTCTTTAAACTAATTGCACCAGTTGCATAATAATCTAGAAAGCTATGAGGTCTTGCGCCTTGACACAGTAAGTCATTAGTACACATTGCAACTAAGTCAATGCCCACTGTTGAGTGATCATTCTTTGCTTCAGCAACTAATATCTTTGTTCCTACGCCGTCACACGACATTACAATAGTAGGATTAACTCCTTCTAGTTCGACAACTGCTCCGAACCCTTCTAGTTGTAAATGTTCAACTAGTCTATCTGCTTTAGTAATATCCACACCTGCTTCTTTATATGTAGTCATTGGCGTCCTCTCTATTTGTAAATAAACGGATCTCGTTTGCGTAATTCTTCCATGCGTTTTTTAAATGCTTTATTAGCTTTATACTTTGTGTATGGGGAAATAATTACTTCCCATATCTTGTTTAGTACTCTTTTTAGTTTTTCCATTTTTTTGCTCTCAATCGTATTTTTAAAGGACTAGTTTCTGCACAACTTACTATTCTGTGCAATGTATATAGTCTACCGTGTTTAGCAACAACATCACTAATGTCATTCATATCGTTGCTCCAGTCGGGCAAGCTAACTCCCCAACCTAATTCTATTGCCTGTTCTATTAGTTTGTAACCTGCATCGTCTCTATCAGGCACAACTATTATATCTTTATTTAATCGGTTTAGCATCAAAGCCTGAACATCATTGACTTCGCTTCCTCCTAATGCACAACCGTCTACGTGTATAGCATCAAGTGGTCCTTCAACTACAATACAAAATAACTTTTTAGAACCTTGCTCGTCAAGTCCGTAAACAAACCCAGGTTGTTGTTCGTTTAAGTATTTAGGTTGCTTGTTAGGTTGAATAGTTCTAGCAGTCCAGCCTATAACACGTTTCTCATAATAGAACGGAATAATTAGTCTATCGCGGTATGCTAGACTAGGGCTCCAGTAATAAGGTGTGTCGTCTAAATGCAAATTACGTGCAGCCATGTATTCAAGTATAGCCATGCTGTGATTAGTAAACTCTGTAATATCTGCGATCTTAATTGCATCAGGCGGAAGCGGAACAGTTTCAAATGTAGGTATTTCAATCTTACGTTTTTTTACTTCAACGCCTTCATTTACACGCATTACATCTAGTGCTAACTTATTAATTTCATCATCAGGTGCGTTAAGCCATTGCAGTAACTTACGTAGCTTGTACGATATATTTCTACCTGGTTGCCAGCTTGCTTTGTATCCGCAGTTAAAGCAATGATAGCTTACTGTTTCTCCTTCGCTAATAAGTCCGCCTCGACCACGTTTGTCTGCGGCGTTACCATTATGTATACAACAGGGTGCATTAAAGCTAGTCCACCCACTAGGAGTAGTCTTACGCTTTGCTGGCAAGTGTATTAAGAGAATGTCAGATACAATAGTCATAATACTATTATAGCGTCTTACGTGTTATATGTCAATCAGTTTCGGACAAGTATTTTAGAAAGTTTTCCTGCTGGGTCTGCACTAATCTTAAATCTTACATTTCCTAATACCCCTGTAAAGTTTACAGGCGTTGGCTGTGTTTCGGATCCGGTGAACGTAAGAGTATCTATATCAGCCCAAGTAGTACTATCTGTAATTGCATCATCAAGTGTTGCTTGTATTGTCACTGTTCCGATGTATGCGTCTGTATAAATTACCGCAGTATGTAATGCTTCGTTGCCGTTAATACCAGGCTCTGCTGATATCGAATTGCTTACATATACATTTGTATCTACACCAGTCTCTGTAAAATTTGTAATTGTTTTAGAGTCTGCTAAAGTAGGAAATGCGTCTGAGCTTACTTGCATAACACCGCTACTAACAAAGTGCGTGTCTGAGTACGTAAGGGTCCTTGCTGACGTGCTATTATCTTCTATCACAATGTTATAACTTAGAAACTGATCTTCCATGTTTAATAAATCTGCATCAGTTACTGTTACAGTAAATAGTCCTGCTACAGTAGCATGTGCTATTCCGTTGTGTTCGATTACCATCTTCTTCTTGTCGTTAAAAGCAACAAACTTTGGTGTCTTTCCTGTAAGCGTAACTGCTTTTTGATCTGCATTAAGTAGCTTAAATTGTAGGGCATTATCGATGCCTCTGTATAGTTTAATTTGTTTAGTATACACTGGTTTGTACTCCGTAGCATATCCTGTGTCACTCACAAGGATTGTTGTTCTGTTATCGACTAAATATCTAGGTATTAACTGCATATTGTATTTATATTAGTTACAGTAAGGAAACTATGTTATTAAAAGATATTGAAAAAAACTTTCCGTTTGTTAGCGTTGTCCAGTACGGTGGGAACGAATATGTCGGAATTATAATAAACCAAGATCAATACGTTACGAGTATGTATGTTTATACATCTATTCGAAGCAAAGTCGAACAGCAACACTTTTTAGAATTAGGCGATACATGGTGGTGGGAGTCTAATAGACTAATACCAATTAGTATATTCATGCGTGATGACATGACACATTTTAGATACGCCATTATGACAATGAATAGTAAAGATGTTAAAGTATCTATTGGGCCAACTATTAATCTAAACAATATGGCCATTAAAAGAATTAAACGTAAAAGTGTACAGCTTGTAAAGAAAGCTAAGTAGCCAGTTGTTCACACAATAAATTCATATGTACTACACACGCTGTTGCATAAGATACAGCATGTGCTTTCTTAAAGTAATAACCTTCCTCAGGTTTTATCCATACCTCTTGTAAAATCGAATTCCAACTGCTCCCAGCTAGATGTTTCTTCGCCGGTCTTATGATCGCTAGTGTCGCTGCCAATTGGATTACCGATGACGGTTTCAATTGTTTCAATAGTTCGCTGTGCCCGTTTAGATGAAAGACTTTGTCGCTGAAGTCCGCGTGTTCCAGAAGTTGCCATAGAGGTTCCCTTTCCATTAGTTGTGTTAAGTGTTCATTATCCCTAACGTCTTTATAGATGCTTACGTTAAGGAAGTCTAGTTTAAAATAGCCACGTTCGTCTGCTGCCTTATGTTCAACTGTGGCCAAGTTGTCAATAGGGTTGTGTGGAATCTCTGTTGTGTAGACTCCAGTGTTGTGCTTCTTACCTGTATTTAACTTTGCCACACGATGTTTAATTTGTGCAAGCACAATAGTTCTATCTGCAAAGTCTATATCAATATCAGGCATTTAGTTTCTTTGCCTTCTTTTTAGCCATATCCCATTTAAGTTTAGACACACGGTCCTTAAATGTAATACCTTGTAAGTGATCCCATTCGTGTAAAAAGCACTTAGCAGTATACCCTTCAATCTTTACACTATGTTCTACTAAGTGTTCATCATGCCAGGAAGCAAGTATTTCTTTCGGACGAGTTACTTTTACATACATGTTTGGAAAACTTAAACACCCTTCAATGTCTGTAGCTACTTCTTCTGTGTGTTGTTGTATTTGCGGATTGATACACATTGTACAGTTATCTTCTTTGTCGCCCATTACAAATACTTGTGCGTCAAGTCCAATTTGATTTGCTGATAGTCCGATGCCTCCACTATCAACCATTAACTTTGCCATTTGTTTTTTGAGCTCAACAGGATCAAACCCCGGATCTTCAATGTTTACATCAGATACTTTTTTATCTAAAAATTTATCTGGGTGTTGTATTAATTTCATAGGTTACTTTCCTTTGCTACACTTTTTGCAAGCATTACATCCGATGCTTGTCTTTTAAATCTCATAGACCAGTGTTGTGGATTAATAATATTATATATTAATTCTAGTTGTTCATTGTTTAGTTTACTTAACATTTCTTTTCCGCTAGCACAATTAAGAATGAGCCATGGACTAATCTTACCATCCTTAATATGCCACACTGCCCTGTTCAAACTAACATGTACAAAGTAATGATTCCACGGAGCACTTTTATCTTCAGCCCATTCAACCATGGTTGTGACACTACGTTCAAGTGCTGTTTCAACTCCTTCTTTCTTAATAAGCTCAGTTGCATATGTTTCATACATCTCTTCACGACACCAATGATCAAGTTTAACACCACTAGTTACTACATAGTCCACATACTTCTCAGGATACAACGGCTTTACGTTTGATACAAAACTACCAAACTTTACAAATGCATTATAGTAACTGCTTTTGCAAAATTCTTCATATGTCTTATCTCGTTTTGAACCTGCACTTAATTTATAAAATTGATTAAATGCATACATGCCTAAACGTACTCTGCGTTCGTCTTTTTGTAATGCTCTACGCTTAGGTTGACACATGTGAACTGCAAGAGTTTTTTCTCTTGAATAACCTGTCTTACAATATTCACATACATATGGTTTATTACTTTCCATAAGTTACCCTTTGCGTTAACTTTTCATCTTCTAGTTTATATTGAATCCATTTCCAATCATGCAACATATCTAACTGTTCTTCGGCCTGTTGTACATAGTGTAACATCTTTTCTGTAATTGTAAAGTTTGATTCTTCTAAATATCTTAAATGATGTTTAGGTGTAAAGTGATGATCGGATTCTTTCTTTATCATCTTAACATTAGGCCTTACATTTAAAAATTTTCTAAATGGTATATCAAAATCATTAGCTATACTTAATGCAGGCATATCGCCAACATCGTAATCCGCTCCTACCATTCGATAGTTAATATTTTTTGAATCGAGATACGTCTTTGTTAGTGCAATGTAATTATTGGTTAGCATTTCGTAGCTGTCAATGTCAAACGCATACGAGTTAATAGTATTTTGTACTTGATCGTTATTGTTTGATAAGTTACCGCCTCTATACCAACCCTCGCCGGGTATATGAAAGTCAAAACGTGCAGGATATGTCCACTGTACAATAATAGTATCTTCAGGTTCCATTATGTCAACAATTTCTATAACTCGATTCATTATAGCAAAGTTGCCAAATCCCGAACCACCCCAGTTATAAAAATTATCATAGTCGCCGCCTCTGCCTAATATGTCAGCAAAGGTTGGCCAAACATAACGAGTATGTGAACATCCTATTGCATATAAATTCAAAGTTTAATTCCTTCTATGCCGTGTTCTTCGGCAAGTGCTTTAAGTTCTTTCTTGGTGCTCATGTCTGCAAGCATGTCTACTTCAAGTGTCTTCATATTAGGATACACTTGTGAAAGCAATTTAACTGCGGCATTATTATTACCTGCTTTTTTCTTAAAGCCTATATACGGATGAAACATTATCTTACCAGTCGATCCGCCCATGCATAGTAATTGCCACATTAGTTTCTGATGACCATTTTCTTTACCAACACCAATAGTGTTAAAATGTTTGTTATAATATTCATTAACTTTAAACACTGCCATTTCTTGATCTTCGCGAGATCCTTTAACAGCACTAACATATCTATTTAGTAACCAGAAGCTAACCGACTTGCGCTCTTCGTCAGATAATTCATCCCATACGTTTTTTGCACCCATATCAATTGCTGCCAGTACATCTTTTATTGGGAGTTTTGCTTGTGCCATGTGTTGACGTCCTCTGGTGAATTAATCTCTACTCCATTAAATTGTACACTACTACAACCTATTTGCCAACCGTTTTTTAGCCAGCGGAGTTGTTCTA
>Ga0209092_10004344_pt1 | contig 11882 bp, 8 predicted proteins | sample FraStrMetagenome_FD_187446 | JGI IMG/M metagenome (GOLD analysis project Ga0209092, IMG submission 187446) | Marine eukaryotic phytoplankton communities from Arctic Ocean - Fram Strait ARC3M Metagenome (SPAdes) (version 2) | ecosystem: Environmental > Aquatic > Marine > Oceanic | place: Fram... | reverse complement strand
GAGCGACCACGGCTACAAGCTCGGCAACAAGGGCTCGTGGTGCAAGCACTCGATGTATGAGACAGACCTGCACGTGCCGATGATAATCAAGGCGCCCGGCTTCGCCCCGTCCCGTATCTCGGCCATGGTCGAGAACGTCGACCTCTACCCGACCATCCTCGACCTCGTCGGCATCCCTGCGCCGCCGCACGTGCAGGGCAGGTCGCTGGTGCCGCTGCTGGTGGACCCGAATGCGCCGTCGCGCAAGGCGATCTTCGCGCGGTATCGACGCTGCCACGCGGGCCAATCTCGGTGGCACAGCAGCGGCGCGTCGAGAGGGCTGGAGACCCCGCCGTAGGTACCTCGACAGCGACACCATCCGTTTCGAGGATACGCAGTTCTCGGAGTACTGTAGCTCGAGCTGTTGGGGCATCGAGTCTTGCGGAAGGACGTGCGAGGTGACCTCGCCCACGGACTACATGTTCTACGACCACACCATCGATCCTCTGGCGCGCATACTGGCCCTTAGAGCTTGAATGCATGACCGGGCTGAGGGCTGCACCACACTCACAGGATTCACTCACCCCGGCTGCAGGAGAACCGGAACAGAGCTCGCGATCCCTCATACCGAAACCTGGTGGAGGAGATGCGGCGCGACCTACGAACGCATAAGGCGACGCGTGGTCCACCGGGGTATTAGGCACCCTCGGCCTCGCCTCTGACCACTCAACGAGCGCAGAGAGACTCTCTGCGCTCTGCGCGCTGCGCTGCGCTCTGCACTCGCTGCGCGCTGCGCTGCGCGCTGCACACGCTGCGCGCGCTCAAGTGGGTGCTTGCACGGGCCGCGCTGGGTGTGTGTTTTTGGCGCTCAGAGAGGCGCCATCCGCTCGCTTCTTTGCACGCCGTGCTTGTCTCTCGAAGCGCGTGCGCGCCGTCATTCTGTGGATGGCTTCGAGTTTCCCATGAGAACATTTAAGGTTGTTTCCCATCAAAGCACCCGCCTGCCAAATGCGGGGCTGGCTCCACTTTATGCCGCCCTCTGCGGCTACGAAGCTCGAAGGAAGAATTTAAACAAAACAACTCGAAGGAAGAAAAACAGCAGAGAAATACTACTGCCAGAGCAATGAGCAGAAAGTTGACTGAGTTCTCGGTAACTGTTTCGATGCATTCCTCCTTCTTCTCTGCTGGACCGCCTCCATGACCGCCTCAGACTCGTCGTTGGACGTTGCAATCAATCCGCGTAGCGGAGTGGGCCCCGAGTTTGAAAAGGGCGACAGACGCTTGCGTCCTAGCCTCCAACAACGCCTCCCCGGCGCAGAGGGGCCCCCGGAGGGATGCTCAACCGCTCCACGCCACGCCGTCGAGCCACGCCGCTTGCGGCGGTCCTAAAAGAATTTAAACAAAACAACTCTCTCCTAAAAGAAACAAAGAAAACGGACAACCCAGGCTTGCGGCGAAAAAGAAAGAAAGAAAACAGACAACCCAAGGGAGGGATGGGAGAACGGCACGCCGCCACCACACAGGGATTTTAAAGGCTTGCGGCGGTCCTATTCCCAGGTTGAACTTACATTCTTTTTATGGCGCAGTGGAACGTTTCGCCGACCAATGCGTTCCCTCCTCGACGAGGGCCGCTCGATCGGCTCTTCCGCCCGACCATTCGCGTTCGTCGACGACACGACAGCAGTGAGCATTGCTGGACAGCGCCTCAGGTTTGTCCCGCTCGATGCGTCGTCCCCGCGCGCATCCGTTGCCGGCTCCACGCCGCACGGCATCGCACTGGTCGCGACGTCACCTGCCGCTGGCCTTTTTGCATTCACAGAAAAGGTTGTTCGGCCGTCAGTGCAGATCCACTCGTACCCGGACCTTGCGCGCGTCGCGACCATCCGCAGTTCTGGAGCAACTGGCTACTCCGCCCTCTGCCTGACTCGCGATGGCTCAAGACTCGTCACCGTGTCCGATGCTGCCCCATTCAAGCTCTCTGTGTGGGACTGGCGGAAGGGGATGGAGGTGCTTGGCGCGACTGTCGCAACCGCGTGCGTAGCTGCGTCCGTCTACCCGGGCGCGCCGCTCGCCGACGACACGGGACGCATCTGCATCGAGAGTGGTGCAGTTCTCACACTGTGGCAATCTCGGCAGAACCTGGAGCAGGAGGGGGCCTCGCTGACGGCGCTGCCGCTGGTCCTGCCGGACGAGATTGCCGCGGGTGCCGCATGGGGCGCGCACACTTGGGGCAGCGCCGGCTCTCTCTTTGCGGGCACCGACACCGGCGTTGTGGCCCTCTTTGGCGAGAGCGGCCGCTTTGAGGCGCTTGTGGCAACCGCTGCAGCCGCCATCACTGCCCTCGAGGCGGACTCGACGCACCTGCTGGTCGCAAGCATGGACGGCACGATTGCGTGGCATGCCCTGCCAACACCGCACGCCGAGGCTCCAACGCCGCAGCTCTTCTGCGTCAATGTTGGCGGCGCCGTTGCTACACTGGCCTACTCGCCGGTGAGCTACACGCGCCTGGGAGTCTCAACTGCAACGGGGGCACACGTCTCGCTTACCTACGTCGAGCCGTTCGCCTCGTCCCCGCTGCCCCTGGAGCCTGTCTCTGAGAAAAGTGTCGCTTCAATCGTCTCCGTCTCGCGTCTGTCAGCGTTCCCTCAGGGGCCTTCCGTCGCCGTTGCCCTTCTCGCGCCGACAGCCGCGATGCCTTCGGCGGCACCGTGCGTTGTAGTGTGCTCCCCCGGTGGGGCAGTTGGCTGCTACGACGCGTTCACCATGCAGTTGGTCGCCGAGATTCATCTCCCAGAGGGTGCGGAGCCTACCACGCTGGCATGCAGCGCACCTGGCCAGCTGGTCGCGGTAGGCTCTGCCGCCGGCGTTGTCAGGGTGTACAGCCTTGTTGGCGGGGAGCTGAGGCTGGTGCTCCGTTCGCGGTTGAGTCGCGAGCGGGTGCTCGCGCTTGCAGTCGACGCCGCGGGTGAGGCACTTGCTGTCGCGTGCGACGACGCCCGCATTTACTGGATCAACCTCGCCAACGCGTTCGGCGTGTGCGGCGCCAACGCGTACACGCCGCTCCACGCCTCTGCGCCGTGCGTCGCCTGGTGCAAGGCGCCAACCTCAATGCTCCTCGCCACCACTGTGGATGGCATCGCGCTCCAGATGTCGCCTCCGACGGCGGCGCTGAGCACGACCGGCCTCCCACCTGTGGCGCCGGAATGCCCACTCACAACCCTCGAGCCGCGCGCCGGCAGGATGGAGGTTGGGGCGGCGCAAACAGAGCCGGCGGTCGCGATTGCGCCGCTTCCCGCCGGGGCACGAGCCGCGGCCGGCATCGCTGAGGGGCGCTCCGCGTTCTACGCCCTCAGCCGCGACGGCACGCTGCGAGTGTACGCGCTCGGCGAGGCTGTGCGAGAGGGCCGCCACCCTCTCGAGCCCCTGAGCGCAGCCGTCGGCTTGGCCCCTGTGGTAGAGACGGCTGCCCCGGAGAAGCCCGCGACCAGCGTCGCCGTCTCGGCTGACGGGCTGGTCGTTGCGACTGGCGCGAAAGACGGCACGGTCACCGTGCGCAGCGCTGCGGACCTCGGTGATTGTGCGATGGCGCGGCTGCACGACTCAGTTGCGGGCGGGGTCTCTGGCCTGGTGGCGCTGGCCCCGCAAGAGGGGAGCACGGTGCGTATCATCTCGGCTGGCGCAGACGGAGTGATGCACGAGAGCCTCTTCTCCGGTCCGGCGCTGGCAGCTGCGGGTCCCACTCAAGCAGCCGAGCCGAGAGCCCTTCCTGCGACGGCTCTCGTCGAAGATAGCGCCGACACCTCCAGCGAGCCCGCCGCGCTCGACGCGGATGCTGCAGCCAACGGCGTGGGCGGCGAGGCTCGCGGCGCCACGCTTGCGCTGCAGGCCGAGTTTGAGGAGCTATCACGCGAGCTGCAGGAGCTGTGGGTGGCCAACGAACAGCGCGATGAGGACGATCCGGAGAGGCTGCCCCTCGATGACTTGGTGATCGACTTGGATCAGCAGCGGGCGTGGCGCGACGAGGCAGAGGAGAAGGTGCGGGCGCGCAAGGCCGAAATCACCACCGACATCATGACCAAGCAGGTGATTGCGAGGCGGATGAAGGCCGAGTTCTGGGACGCCATGGAGACGCCTGCCGCGTCGCTCCACCCAATGGGCGATGAGCAGGCGTCGACGGCTGCTCCAGTCTCCAGCTATGCGCTTCCGCACCCGACACCGCGCCGAGCGAGAGCGCTAGCCGTCGCCAAGCTGTTTCGGTCGGTTGAGAATCTCGTTGCCAGCCACGAGGCCGAAAAGGGAAGCAGGAGTGCCGACGGGGTGGCTGACGCGCTCGGGGATTCGGAGAGATTCGCCGTGGCGGTGGCAGCCGCCGAGCGCTCCGCGAGCGACTCGCCAGGTGGCTCGCGCTCCGGCTCGCCACCAGGGCGGCGCAAACAGCGGACTAGTGATGAAGCTGCGGTGGGAGCAGGCGGCGAAGACGCGTTCGCAGATGTCCGTGGCGCCGGTCTCGAGTACAAGCTCTTTGAGGTGACAACTCACTGGCGACGGGCGGCGCAGCTGCTTCTCGTCGACGAGTTGGTGCGCGGGCTGAGAGAGCGGTTCAACGAGCGGTTCAACGAGGCCTTTGGGCATAAAACAAGCACGCTCGACCAGCTTCGCGAGAAGCAGGCGCGCGTCTCGGAGATCGCCGCCGAGCTGCGCCTCCTCGGCGCCGAGGAGCCTCCGAGTGACGGCATGAAGCTCGGTCTCCATCCCGACGAGGAGCCGGACAAGGTGCTGCGGGTGGCGGACTCGGAGGTGAATGCGACCCGTTGGATCCCTCCCGAGGAGCAGGCGCGGCTCGACAGGCTGCAGGCGGAGGCACAGGCTCGCGAGGCGGCGGCCAACGCCGACTCAGTCGCCAAGCGCGGCCTCGTCACAATGATGAACAATTCTCTCGAGATTCGCTCCCCCGACGAGGCAGTTTTTGACGAGGTGGTGCCGCCCCCGGGCCTGGAGAAGCCCGAAGAGGAGCAGACGGCGGAGGACAAGGCGGCGATCAAGGGGTACGAGGAACGGCGCAAGAACCTCGCTGCCGAGCGCGAGAAGCGCTCAAACACGCTGTTGGCCGAGCTCGGCAAAGTGAGGGACGAGATAGGAGGCCTCTACGCGGCCTTCAACAGCCGGCTCGCCAGTCTCTCAGAGGCGCGGATGAGCTTCGACGAGGCGTGCCACGAGGCGGAGCTGCTCCGCACCCGGTGGTCACAGGCACAACTCTCGCGCGAGCTCATCACCAAGACGACATCGTCGCTGCTCGCGCGGGTACGGCGTGCCACCGATCGGCGCGACGCAGCCGCCGATCGGCTGGATGACTTTAGCGGCAAGGTGGCAGAAGTGCAGAGGGTGTGCGAGGCCCTCGCGACCGAGGACAAGAAGCTGGATCGCGAGTACCGCCGCGAGGCGACCGAGCACCCCGATTTTGCAGACGCTCTGCTCAAGCTGTACAGGCGGAGGGCCGTTGTGGCGGCGGGCGGCGCAAGTCGCACCAGCGCGGGCTCGGAGGGCGCCTCGCGCGACCCGTTCCCAGAGGTGACCCCCGAGGCGCCGCCGGCGGTTGAGCCGCTTGTGGAAGGGCGCGACGCGCCCGAGGGCCTACCTGGCGAGCTCTGGACGCAGCTCGTCGAGGCGCGCGACCAGAACATCGCTGTCGAGGCGGAGCTCACGCGCTGCACCGCGAAGCTCGCGGATATGACGCGCTGCCTTCAGGCGCTGAGCGACGAGGAGGAGGCCGCGCAGGCCGAGTTTGACGACGCGAGTTCCGCGCTGAGCAGGCATCGGCAGGCGGCGCTGGTGGGTGCGTGGGACGTGGAGCTACCCTTCAAGCTGCGGCAGGGTCAGGTCGAGGTGGAGGAGGCGGCGGTGGTCACGGACTATGCGCGGGCGACGCTGATGCCCCGGGTGCAGATCGAGCGGCTTAACGCCGAGGTCAAGAGGCTCGGCGGTGAGAAGGTGGCCGTGCTCGAGGAGATCCGCGACTTTCGGCGCGGCATCGTGCAGCTGCAGTGGGACACGAAGCGGGTCGAGATGGAGATCTCCGACCTCGTCGAGAAGACCCGCGACGTGCAGCTGCTCCGCGTCACCAAGAGCCTGCAGGAGAAGCTCCAAGGCGGCTCGACGGGCTCCCACGCCGCCGAGACGGCGAGCCTCGAACGCAAGTACGAACATCTGACCGAGTCACACGCCGAGAAGGTGGCCGACTTGAAGCGGCAGCATGCAAAGTATCAGAGGCTGATCGCAGAAAAGGAGAGGGAAGCCGAGTCGCTAGGTGGACAGATTGCTCAGCTCGAGAGCTCAGTGACAGAGCGTGAGGCAATCCGCAGTGCCCAGCTCAAGGGCCGAGGCGAGGGAGCGGACACAGGCAAGCGGTTTGAGGAGGTGCACGCGAAGAGCAAGCTGAGCGCGCTCGCAAAGACACAGGTTCAAGAGATTGGAATGCTGCGCGAGGAGCTCGACCGGATGCGGCGCCGCACTTTCCCAACCTTCACGCACATCGAGTCTGCGCGGGCGGCTCAAGCCGGGCTCTGATCTGTTTTCCTTGCACACTGGGCCTGTGTGCGTGTGTGTCGTGTGGTGACTGGTGTGTCTTTTGCGCCGGCGCCGCGATTCCCCAGTGTCGTTTTCTGAGATTAGCATTTACGCTACCAAGAAAGATGGGAGGCGATCCATCATTCTTTATGTTTTGCCGTGTGTGCGTGCGTGTGTGCGTGTGTGCGCGCGCGGCGGAAGAGCTTGCGCTGCGAGGCGGGAGGGTGAGCCGGACTTGCTCACGCCCCGAGGGGAGCCCAGTTCGGATTCCGCCCCATCGCGAGCCGAGCGTGCTGGACCGGCGCCCACGAGGAGGCGAACCCACCCAGGCTGTGCGCCTTGCTGAAATGGTGCTTGCCCGGGCTCACCTTGTGGAGCCAGAGCAGGTCCTCCACTCGGTGCGAGATCTCAGCGTCTTCTGCGGCGGCGCGGTCCCCCGAACAGGTGGCAGCGTAGAGGCGCCAGTCGTTTTCATACGCGGCAAGCAGAGGAAGCAAGGTCTTGTCCGTCACGTTGGAGACAGTACAGGAGGACGCGGCCGTCGTCATGAGGCTCGTCGCGCCTGGGCGGTACGCCGGCAGCACCGTGTCCAGCGGATCTGCTTTGCGCCTGGTCGGATCGACTGGTGTACCAATCTTGAGCGCGTTGTCCTCCACCCTTGCGCCCTTGAGTAGCGATGAGAACTCGCGTTGCAGTGAGCCAAAACAGAGACGGACAGCGCAGTGGGATGCAAACTCGCCCTGGGGGCGGTCGTGGTTGTCTGCGTCCCCTCTCTCAAGAAACTGAGGCACCCACTGATTCAGCATGTAGGCGCGGCAGCCCGGATTGGCGCCGCCCTTTCTCATGTTGAAGGAGCTGACTGCCCTCGCAATGGGGTTGCGTAGCACGCAAAAGGTGGTGTACTCGGGTTGGCTGCCGAGCAGCGCGGCTTGCTCGACACAGTGCTTCCGCGTCTGAGCGCCGCGTTGGTATAGCCGCGTGCTATTGCAGGGCCGCGCGTGAGGCATGATGTCAATCCGTTTCTGCGCGGCCCAAGCCTCGATGGAGGTGCCGCCCGTCTTGGGGATGTGGATAAAGGCGAGTTGCGTAGAGTCCTCCTCGAGCGCCTGCAGCGTCTTGTCGAGATCCTCGAACGTGTGCGCTTTCAGCTTCCGCCGCCGCCGCGCAGGCATATCTCGATCTCGTATCCGCCGCAGCGACGGCCGTCCGCTGCCCAACAAGTGGATGATGGACCGTTCCCCTAAATCGTACAACGAGTTCTACTTTCCGTTCTTTTTCTTTGGTCCTGGCCCGCGAAGTGGATGCTAGCATGAGCCCGATCCCGTCGCAGTGCTCTTGCGTTACACTTCTAATCACCCGAATGCCACGTTCGGATCGCTCCTCATCTCAAACAAACAAAACCCTGTCTGCAGTTCACCCTCGGGTATGTTCGTAAGAGCGGGGTTGTGTGCGGGTTGTGTCTGGGAGGGAGGGAGTGGGGTGCAGGTTGCTCACCCACGGCACCGGGCCGGTGCTTGCACTTTGAATGCCGTGGGGATGGTGTGTGGAGACGTTTACCTTACCTTACCCTACACTGGAAATAAAATGATTTCGCCAAAAGGCGGCGCGGCGGGCGCGCGATTGTCGCAGCAGGCTCGCGCCGGCGTCGCCGACTGAGTAACAATGCAGCCGCCCTCTCTGCCCAAGCCGTCGGCCACATACGTGGCGGCGGCCCGTGCAGCCAAGGGAGGCGGAGAGCCGTCGCGGCCCCCGGAGGAGACATTTGACTCGGCCTTGTGCATCACTGGCGGCGGTCTCGTGCCGCCGACCGAGCTCTATGGAGTCTTTCGCGGGTTGGCACACAAGGAGGCGCTCGATAACTTCGACACCATTGCCGGCGCGTCGGGTGGCTACATTGCGTCCATGATGTGAGCTGCGTGCTGCGCCCTCGCCTTGCCGCCGCCGCACTCCTAGGCCGCCGCCTCCTTCTCTCAGAGCTGCTTCCGCCTCCCCCAGGTACACCTACTCCAAGGTTGACACCGCCACGTACCTCGACACGGATCGGGGACCGGACCCGCAGTCCATCACGCGCGAGGACATGTGCAATGCGGAGCGCCTGGTGGGCACATACGGCGGCATCATCACCGCGCCATGCTGCTCATTTTGCCCCATGCCATGCCCCCCCTTGTCCCGTCCGGGCATCGGGCCGCTTTGCCCCTCGCAAGGCGGCGGCATACTCAACGGTGGCCCTGCGATGTGCGGCCCTCCGCCCGGCGGCTGCCCGTGCTGCGTGCCGCTGGGGGTGTGGGCCTTCTGCATCGATCCCGCTCTGGGGGTCCCGCTCAGAGTGCTCTCTTGCGGCAAGATCAGCGGGCCGGCTTGCTTTCCGCTGTCCGGCTGGGGCGGCGCTTGGGGCGCTGGCCAGTCTGCGATTTGGGACCAGTTCATGGTGCAGTACTTTATGATGAAGATCATGGGCCCAGACTACGAGAAGGGCAAGTACACCGCGGCAAGCGAGCAGCAGGCGGAGCAGCTGGCGCAGCGGGCGAAGGATCGGGGCTGTGACGGGCAAGACATTTCTGACTATGTCTGGCCAAAGGAGGGCAAGCCAACGCCGCTCGGCATTGCCACGTTGAGCGACCTGAGCAACTACTGGTCGTGGCAGTTTACGGAGCCTATGAAGAAATGGCGGCTGAACGTGCGCGGCGAGAATTCACAACTCCCCCAATTTACGGCCTACCACTTCTTCATTTGTTACTTGAATATGTTAGGCGTGGAAGGACCCCCTCCTGGCAGAGAGCAGCGAGGCCTTGCCCGACTACTCCGGATTTGTGTGCTTGCAGCAGAGCGCCGCGCATGCGGAGTGTGGCAAGGAGAACGTGGGCCCCGGCGTCAAGGCCGCCCTCGAGAATCAGTGGAAGGAGATCGGCATCGGTGGCGCAAAGGGGGCGTGCATCATCCCATACGTGAGAGTTGCTAGATGCGCAGCGCGGGAGACTGACATGGCAGGGTGGGTACACAGCCATCTATGTGACATACCCATCTATGAGAGGTTCTCTACCCGCGGCCGCCTCCCGGCAACGCAGATGTTCACGCCGCAGAGCGCATCGACCAAGTACTCGGCAAAGGGCGGGGCCGATGACGAGGTGGTGATTCCGCCGGTGCTACCGTGCCTCCGCTGCTTTGGCGAGCACAGCGAGGCTTGGTGCTTTGGCATTGGGGGAACCAAGGCGCGCTTCGGGCCGACTGACGTCTGGGCGCGCGACTTCGTGCACAAGCCGGTGTGGACGCTGTGCGGCCAGATCCCCGGGCCGCGAGCCCTCTCCGCTGAGACCACGATGGCCATGAGCGGCGACGCTTTCGGGATGCCTACCACGACAATGCCCTGCCTCGACTGGTGCTGGGTCGGTGGCGAGCCCATTCTCCTCTCGCTCCGCATCAAGACGACCGACTCCAAGCCAAACGCTTGCAAGGTCAGTCCCGAGCAAACCTGCCTCTTCACCGACGGCGGTGCCACCGACTCCACCGCCATCATCCCCGCGGTCGCCAAGGGGGCAAAGAGCGTCGTCGCGGTCCTCACCAACATCGAGGAGGGAATCTTCCCCAAAGGCGAAGGCCGCTTTACGTTGAAAGGGGGCACTGTGCTCTCGCTGGCCTCGCTTTTTGGCGTGGTGAACCAGAAGCTGCTCGCGGGCCGTCGAGTGGGCCGGATGGCGATCAAGACTGGCGGGAGCGGCCAGTGGGGGATAATCAACCAGATCTTCTCCAACGCTCCGGGCGACTTTGACCAGGTCAAGACGAAGCAGTTGCTCGGAGACCACGCGTGGTGCTGCATGGGTCTCAGCGACACAAGCAGACCGTTCGACGTCCTCACGGCGCAGTTCAACTACCGACAGCAGGGCGGCAAGGCCATCGCGGGAGGCATCAAGGCGCGCGCTTGTTGTCCGCGCCTTCTCGTTCCGCGCAACCCTTCACTCCCTGCACTGCGCGCTCCCTCCCCTTTCAGGGCCTCCACGTCATGGACAACTGCTACTACGGCACAGACTCCAACGAGGGATCCAACCGGGTGCGCTGCCGCAGCTCCATGGCATTGTGCCTCTTGCTCACCCAGCCGCCTGACTCTTTCGCCGGTGCGCCCAGGTCGACCTCGCCGTCATCTTGATGGCCCCGCCCAAGCGCTGGATGGACGGGATCAACAGGAACCCTGAGCTTAACATGCGGGCTGCGGATTACGAATCGAAATACCCTCAGTACCCGCCCACGGACAAGACGACCGGGGAGGAGATAATGGACCCGAACCATTGGAGGGACAGCCTCTTCTCCGCTCGCTTCGGCAAAGCGCCGTACAAGCAGTTCCCGTACACCCTCGGGGCCTTTCCGCTTTGGGCCCAGACGGTTGCGACCGTCAACCTCGCCGGATACATGGGCGCCAGATAGCCACGAGACCGCCGAGATCCCGTGACCGTAGCCACGAGCCACGAGATAGCTGGAATGCGGCTCAGCCAACCCCTGTTTTTGCACAGGCGACTGGATAATTGACGACGTCTGGCGGCCTTTGGTCAGTCTGGTGGTGGCGGAGAGTCTTTACAACGATGTGCCAGCCACGGAAGTGATTACTTACCTTGGACGGAAGGAGATCGAGCGCGCCGCGGAGCACCTAAAGCGCGCCTCGTGACAGCCCAACTGCCTGCGCTAACGAGCGAGCTGCGGCTTGACTGTGTCAGCTTGCTGTTGTTGTTCACTGACCTCTGGGAGGGCGGCTACACGCGACTGGCTGAGAAGTCGGCTTCTGGAGCTCGCTTTCTTACCGCCCGGAACGGTGTGGCTGAGCCCCTCAGTGCTCAGAGAGCTCAGATGTGGCGCGCACACCCACCGCACCAGTCCAGAGCGCGCACCCACAGAGCAGTGTGCACAGAGAGACGGGGCAAAGTCTAACAACGTATGTAACTGTGTGGTGTGTGGAGACACGCTGAATGTATCCCCGAGTGGCCGAGATTCGGGCAACCATTGGGTTCCTCACCGGGATAGAAAAAGCTAAGGACTCGTTGATTGCTGTGACTGTGAATAGTTTAGGAGCAGCAGGGACCCGAGGGACCAGGTGGAAGACGGCTAGTGCTAGTCCCTCTGGGCCGGCGCGGGGCCCCCCGGAGGCACCGTGCGCCGCGCAGCAGGCTCGTTGTGCGAGTATGTGGGACACGATGTCTCAAATATGAGGGGTTTTGACTCCTACCGGCTCCTGACGCTCTTCCTGGCAGCTCTTATGACCAGGATCAGTAGTGCTATGATACAGGGTGCCCATGCTAGCGCAGGAGCTGCCACACTCGCCCGGACCGTCCCCTTCTGGGGCCGGTTCCGCAGCC
>Ga0209092_10004342_pt1 | contig 11885 bp, 13 predicted proteins | sample FraStrMetagenome_FD_187446 | JGI IMG/M metagenome (GOLD analysis project Ga0209092, IMG submission 187446) | Marine eukaryotic phytoplankton communities from Arctic Ocean - Fram Strait ARC3M Metagenome (SPAdes) (version 2) | ecosystem: Environmental > Aquatic > Marine > Oceanic | place: Fram... | reverse complement strand
GGTCCAGAAGGCTGCTGAGGAGGCGGGTGCGGAAAAGACGGAAGTCGACCATCTTCAGCAGCCTTCTGGACAATTACAGATGCTTCAGAAGCGTTAGTAATGTTTTGTTGATATCCGTTTTGTTGATATTCTTTTGCAAGAGTCTCACTTTGAAATGGTCCCTCAAAGTAAAATATGTTTTCACCAATTGTGACTTCATATCGCAGAGTAGTGTTTAATTTTGTCTGTTTATCTATTGAATATGTCGATCCGTCAGTGATTTTAAGTTCTTTATCCTCTGTAACTCGACCTTTAACCACTTCAGCGTCCGCATACCCTAAAGTATTTTTTGTTATCCTTCTCTTCAAAAAATATTGCTCAGGTGTCTGTTCATTACTATCTCGTTGTTGAACAGGTTGAAGACCCACTCGAGAAGGTGGTATAGGTTGTGTATCAGAATTATTTGTATTTAAGCAAACCCTTCTAGCCTCAACACACGATCTCGATGTTGTGTCGCCGATTCTATTACATGTGTTTAAAACATTTCGGCGCCATTTAGAACATATCTTCTGATCAAGCGTTGTCGGCAAAGGTCCAGGTCCGTCATATTGTGGTTTTTCATTACTATCTCGTTGTTGAAATTGTTCAGTATTCTGTGGTGGACTTTGAGTATTCATTGTAAACTGGACCTGTCCTCCACATTGTCCGTTGACATCCGGCATAGAATATTCATACGTAGCCATTTGTGCTATACTATACTTGTAGGAAATATTTTGTTTTTAAATCACTGGTACACATCCAGAACGCGCGCCGATGGATCCGCAATTCCATCCCCCGACCACTTCGGCAACCAGTAATACGGCACAATGTGAGCGCACCCAGGATACGCCTCGTCAAACAATTTGCGGTAGTACAGCGTTTCCTTCAGCTGTGGTGGATTATGTGTGTACCACTGTGTCTGCCATGACATTTCCTTGTCTGAAATCTGCGTATCAATAAATGTCTGAATGGTCGAATACCAAGAATCTTCAACGGAAGACACGCCATCAGAAAAAGCCTCTTTCGTACGCCACAATACCTCCTTCGGAAGCAAGTTCATGTCTTCAAACGCTTTTCGCAAAAAGTACTTCTCGACTCCATTCCGCGGCATTTTGTATTCAGGAGGCATATTCATATAGTAGCGAATGAAATCCATATCCAAGAACGGAATACGCGGTTCCAATCCAGCACCAGAAACAGATTTATCACAACGAACAATATCAAAGTAGTGTAAGTCTTGGATCAAACGGGTTGTTTCTGATTGAAACGCTTTCACGGATGGACAATTATGAAAGTACATGTATGAACCGGACAATTCATCACTACCTTCTCCTGAAAAGACAACGGTTGTATTCGTATTTTCTTTGATCCACTTCGAAAGCAAGTACATAGGCGTACTCGCTCGGACTGTCGTTGTATCATAACTTTCAATCAATCGCACAACCTCAGGAAGAGCATTGAGCATATCCTCTTTTGTAATTAATACTTCATGATGTGTGGTGCCAATAAAATCAGCAACCATTCGTGCATACTTCAAATCAGTCGATCCTTTCATCCCAATAGAATATGTGTGTAGTGACTTAGGATCATTGTATTCTTTTGCGACCAATGCCGCCACGAGACTGCTGTCTAACCCCCCAGAGAGGAAACATCCGATCTCTCTGTCCGACATCATACGTTTTCTCACAGCCCCCTGTAGCAGTTCAACAACCCGTTTGGACACGTCCTTCTCAGGGTTCGATGACGCATTCATGGTTGTGAAGTAACTAAACTTTAACTTTTCATATATACGAAAACGGTGTGGCTGTTCTGAACACCAGTATGAACCGGGTAAGAAGTGGCGAGAATACGAACACAGGGGAGCCACACTCTTCAATTCACTGGCGAGAACAATTCCGTTTGTCTTGGTGTATCCGATGAACAAAGACCGAATCCCAAATGGGTCGCGTCCGGCATAATAGGTGTTCGTATTACCGTCGTACAGTACGAAAGCAAATACCCCGTCCAATGCAGAAATAGTTTCTTTGATGCCAAACTTCTTGTACATGTGCAGGATGACTTCGCAGTCGCTGCCAGATGCAGTTTTGAATCCGTGTGTTTCGCACAGTTGTTTGTAGTTGTATATTTCTCCATTACACATTAACATCAGTTTTTCGTCTGTTGGGTGAGTCATGGGTTGAAGACCGCGAGACGACATATCCATAATGGCGAGCCGGTGAAACACAAATAATGCATCGCCGTCTTTACCGGTCGACGTGATGACTGTGTTGTCTGGTCCACGATGTTTACAGTTCATGGCAACTGTACAACCTTGAGCGACAGAAACGCCATCCAATGACTTTCCTGTTTGAGATAAATATGCGAAAATTCCACACATCGATTGTACAGTATTATTTTCTGTTACTTTTATATATACACTATGGGTTGCTGTCATTCGGCGCAAAAAAAAGAAAACAATGAGGAGTCGGTAAATCACTGTAAAAATTTGGCGCATTGCGCTACCCTTCTTTTCCACCGCCGCCACGAAATTGTTGAGGAAACAAAAGAGGCAATTGAAGAGGTGAAGGAGGTTATTGAAGCGGTTAAAAATAATGACTTGAGAGGAGCGGTTGAAAATATTATTGATGCGGTTGATGAGACGGCTGATGTTGTCAAGGATGCCGTTGATGTCGTGAAGGAAGTCAAAAAGGCTGACGCATCACAGATTTTGAAAGCGGTACCTCAGGAAACGAAATCACAGGAGCCTGAACCTGAGCCTGAGCCCGAGCCTGAACCTGAGCCGGAATCGAAAAAAATACTACCGGGCACTGTATAAATAATATACACACGACATACTCAACCATTCCGTCAATAGGATATAATTGGGATCTTTTTCGAGATCATCATAAATTTAGATTGAAATGGTTACACTTCTACTTTAAATGGGTACAACGGTTGTTGATTTTTTGGATTTTTTTTTCCATCTGGTGAACCCAATACGCCGACTCGGATCTTCTCCTACGTGATCATCATCAATCGTATTGTACGTATATGGAATGGTCAAGAAGGCTGACTGTGCTACATACCCAGATCGACCCGTGTACGCAATAGATGCTGCATAATAAATCTTCTGACCTAGCAGAATCGTAAATCCAGTAAACGCAGATATTGTACTCAATGTCGTGAATGTCTTACTTAAGAACTTCGCGGAAACCGCAAAATTAATTAGGAATATGACAAGTGTACTCCAAGTTGTATGCCAATACAGCATGTTAATTCGAGACAATTCTTTGTTAAGGTGAAATGGAATTGCCGTGCTCAAATTGACCGTAGGGATTGTGTCATTTGAATCCAAGTACTCAATTAACCAATTCTCCCGATACACTTCCACCGCGTACAGACACAGAAATAGTATGCACGTAATTGAATTCAATCCTAACGTCACCTTTCCCAACTGAGTTTCTGGTTTCCAAGCGAACGTGTACGAACATTCATCTTCGCCTTCACCCTCTTCTCGTGGTCGACACGCGTGGGTAACAAAGACGGACGTAAAACATCCCATGCTCACACGACACATTTCAACCACAATTAATATACCTACTTTAACTCTTTCTTTAGTGTCATCACTGTAAAATTTCATTTTCAAAGATATACATACACATCGTCGTTGTACGGTCTTTCATTTTTTTACAGCTTTTACCATATAAGTTTTTTTCTATGTAATATCCATAGTAGTTTCAAATGAGTTGCACAATTCCAGTAGCCTTAGCAAACGCAATGGCAATATACTTGCTCGCTTCACTGTTCTATCTCGTAATTACATTGGGGAGTGGTTCAAGACCGTTCCATAAATCACTCACGCGCCGTCAGAAATTAATTCTGCAAAAATCGAAAAAGAAACGCCGGAACATTTTCTTGCTCGGTTGTGTGGTAGCGTGCGTCACTATCTTTTACTTATCACCATTCCGAGCGTGCCCTTGTATGCATGTGTCTAATATGCTCCCGGCTCAAATGCCACAGCCCATATCGCGAGGGGGTCAGCCCAGCGCGCCATCGCACGGATACGCACAAATGCCCCCTCACTTACAAATGATTCCCCGTACTGGCGGAGGTATGATTCGGTTCCACCCACCAAGTCATTGAAGCAGGGATTCAATGATGGTGAGCATCATTCCTGTGATCGTGTTTGTAATTGTATCTATTTTCATACTCGGCGTCACACCCATAACTGAGAAATTTAATGTATTCGCTAACGCCGGCGTACCGCGCTTTGCAACAATCATTTTCGCAATGGTGTCTGTTTTTTTCAGCATATGCTTATCTCGTGATGCGTGACTAGCCGCATAATACATTCGATGAATATACTTGGAATTTTTCAAGAGAAGTTGTGCTGTACTCAATCCCTCTACGGCGTGCATATGTTTCCGGAAATGTCCCAGATTTTCCAAGAGTGCACATACGTAATCCGCCTTTGACGCTCCAACAGAATGCCCTCCTTGCATATTCATTACAACAATGTTGAAACTACCCGGCGTATAGTACGACTCAATAGAATAATATTGTGTTCTACAGGCCAGATCCATAACTTGTCTGTGCGCGCGAGTCCTGTCTTTAGAATACAGTATGCGGAACAGCTTCTGTGCATTCTTGTACGTCAAGCCATATTGGGCAACCATATGCTTTGTTTCTTTTTTCAAATCTTTTGACGTGTTTTGTTGTATTTTCTGTTGAATATCGTCCTCTAATGTTGAATGTAAGAGACAAGCTTTTTGAATCAAAGCGTGTAGTTTTGGCTGACGAGGGGCTTCCATCATTCCCGATTCAAGTAATCCAATTGCTGCATATTGTAATTGGACGGCCTTATCATGTTGCGTATTTGCTCTCAAAACACAGTGCGCAGTTCCTCGAACGTTTACAATCTGTGGAAGGGAGTGTATGTGTTTTTTTGCGTAGAGCCCAGCACAATAGACATTGGTATCAAAAATGAAGGGCAATGAGTTCTTGTATTTGTCCAGAAAGCGATTGAACATATTCATCATAATTGCGGGCGCTTTCTGGCCTATGATTGTGATATCATAGTCAGAAGTGATGTTTGTGCTCCCAAATGCCAGATATGTTGCAGGATAATCTTTGGACACAGCAGCTTTGCTACATTCAAACGTTTTATCAACGACGAAGGTTCGCACACACCCAATAAGGCGAAGCAGGCGTTCATTGACGTCTCTGTGAAGAACCTTCTCTTTTGCAACGGTTGAAACGGACGAAAAGATGGTCGTGAGCTCGAGCCATCCAAACTGTAAGTATTTGTCGAGAATTATTTGAACCGTGTCCGTGCAATTCATATCGACAAATTATATCTATTGCGCATATTTTTCTACGTACAACTTTCGCATTGCACTTTACAGAGTATTAGACGATATAAACAGTGCCTGTCATATATATGTAATGATAATGTCTGGGATAATTGTAAAACCACAACTATGGAGTTCTGAGTCATTGATTCGAAAACAAACGGATACTATGCTGCCTAGTGCCGTCATACGGAAAATACTTTCTAAAATTGCGTCCAATGAAGCGAGTTTTAACATTGTTGAACGAAGTGTTACACACAGCATCGTGCAATCAAACTTAAATAAAATTTCAACCACAAACATAACTGGTATTGCGAAACAGTTTTCAGAATACATTTCTGACGAAGCACACATTCGATGGGTCCTATGTCGTCTTCTTCTGTCTTGCGCGTCTCAGCCTCTCTTCACCCAGCAGTATACAGATATTTTTGAGACTATTATCACAAATTCGATTCATAAAGAGCACGTCAGTGCCCTATGCTCTCACACAATAAAAGTTTCTTTGATCAATGCGTACATTCGCAAGGATATTGTCGTCAATACAAATATTCCACAGCACAAATACCTTGACTATTGTAAAGTCATGAGCCTCAAAAACAGGTGTGTAGGAATCCACAGATTTCTAGCGGTAATGAATACTCGCTTACCAAAGATTATCCCAGAACAGATACTGAATGAATGCGTACATGCTTTAATTGAAACCATGTACCAAACCATATTTACCAATCCAGGACAGCCATTGAGTGTATTCGTTGAATGTATTATTGCCTTAGTTGAAAGCGGTACTTGTGAAATTGTATATATGGACGAATTGTATGAGGCATCTCAGAATCAAGACATTGACGTGCGCAGTAGATTCCTTCTTCTAAATGTGATTGATGCCTACTTTAAAAAAAATAATCGTCAAGTTCCATCGAAATACATATAAGCCCAAACCATGAATCAATACTCACAAGATTCTTTAAAGTCCATGAAGAAACCAGGATGGCTGTATTTGTTTCGTACAAGTGGATTCACCAAATCACATCTCTCCATTTACAAAGTTGGACGAACTGCGCGTGAAAATCCGTTTGCTCGTCTTAAAGAGTACACAGGTGCCAACAAAATGTCACAACTCCTCCACAGCGCGTATTATCCAAATCACGTACATATTGAAACATATGTTGTGAATAATTTGAAGAATGAACCTGACGTTACATTTCTTCCAGACATAGGACGTGAATTCTTCGCGTGTAAAAACGATAAGATTATTACGCAAGCCGTTAAGTTGCTGGCAAGTGAATGGGACGTCGAATTCTTATCGGACCAGGACGAGGATCACACATATGTGACGAAAAAGGATGGAGAACGTGTCACTACGATTGCCCGCATCCACGATATTACCCCACAGGATTTGCTAGATGCAAACAAGAATACATTTGACAACCCCCTACGGAAAATGGACCGCTTTCACATCGGTACAACTCTGTACCTGCCGTAAATCGCACCTGCCGTACAGAGGATCTCCGAATCACGAGGAATATTCGACATTTTTTTCATTTCATTCACAATCCAAATGAGCCAAAGTTTGTCCTCGACCATCCCAAGACATTTTCCCTTTTCATTTCATTTTATTTCATCCAAAAAATATATTTCATAGAGTATAAGACAATGCCCCGCAAACACATTGGTATCATTCAAAGCGGTAAAAATGCCGGAAGATTACGAAAGGGATATCGCTTTAGCGGAAAACGAACAAAAACAGGTTTAGCCATCATTGTGAAAACACAAAAACGAACAACAAAAAGGCGCAAGCAACGAGGGGGTGATAGGGGGCCCGTCGAAGATTCGGTGGATGAACGAGATAATGAGGACAATGTTCCGCCTCCACCACCAATGCCCAACTTACGTCGTCAAACAGCAATCTATGGACGCGAAGCGTTACAAACGGCGAGGCGTGAACAACGAGAACGTCAGCGTCGTCGTGCGCAGGCGGCTGTCAACCGTATGCGCAATCGCGGACGTACAGAAAATCCGTTGCCGGACGCACCACCAAGGTCGTAATGTAAACGTATAGAATAACATGGAATATGTTTCAAATCTTATCAATTCTGTTTTTGGGGTGTCATTAAAGAATCAGAGAGGAGGTTCGGGTTTCGATGGATTCCTTGAAGCTCTCGAAGGCAGCCTCCCATCAAAGAATGTAAGGACCAAACGCCCACGTAAGGCCAAAACACGAACACGAAAAAGAAAAAAAGAAGAGCAAAAAAGAGAAGAGCAAAAAAAACAGGAACGTTTAGCAGCCGAAAAGGAAAAGAAAGCGAAACGACTTGAACGGGAAAGGAAAAAAAAAGCATTTGCTCCGCTGTGGCAGAAGTACGCAAGCTTGATTGGTAAGCCACCGCCCAAAAATAAATACCGTTACGATGTTGAATGGCTGAACCGCAAAATCAAGCACGCCGAGAATGATCAAGAGTTGGCAGAAGCTCTCAAAATGCAACATATATCGCGCAACCCAAACAGATTCAACCTGTAATCATTTCTCGGGTCTCTGGCGTTTCACCACTTTTCCGCGCGGAACCATGATGACATCCTTGTTATCTTTGTTCATGTACTGTTTTGGTGTGTCATCTAGAACCCAATACTTACTATTTTGCATTTCCTCCATTTTTTTCTGTGTTGGAATGCGCGGAAGTGTGTGTGCATTTTTGAGCATTAGATATTTCGGGTGCGTGGCATAGATACAAGCGCCATACATACTATCTTTGTTTACATTTTTGCCCACAGAAATACTTAATCCGTTTCGAACATTCGGATCCTCATAGGTATTGAAAGTCACTGTGACAGCACCGTGTTTTTTTGTTTCGAATCGTAGTTTGGCTCTTTGCAATGTTGATTCACCCTTATGAAGACTGGGACCCTGCTGTAACTTGGTTTTGGATTTGAGCAACGAAAGAGGCTCACCCTGTTTAGGTGTTCGTTTCATCAAATGTTTTGAAAGAGACTGATTTTTTTTTACATTTACGTAATGCAAGGTGTCCATGTCAACAGCAATGATATCGCCTTTCCAATGAATTACGGTATACTTCATAAACTCCAGTGGCTCATTGTCGTCAATGGACTGAACGCCATGACACGTCTTGATCTGCGTGGTGGTTTGGCAATACTCCTTACTGTCTAAGTGATAGATCATTACACGAATATGAAGACGTTCGGAAGGATCTGTGTCAATGTTGTCAAAAAACGTGTAAAATGTTGGTATTCCATTTTTGGTCGTCAATTGATAAAAGGGTTTGGCGGACATACTTACCTCATACGTGAGAAAAATGTTTAAGTTGTGTTATCTATACTTCCAATGATTTCATGCGTGGGACGGGGGTTCCCAACTTACGTCTGTCTGTTCCATAATCATAAACATGAGGTTACTTTAGATGATGAGGAATGTTTGCTATGTGCAGCCCGCCGACTAGCCTTTCCACTGATAGTAAGATCTAGTTAAACTCTTGTCATCCTTTTATTTTGAAAAATTAAATAATTTAAAAATACTTCAATAAGTATATATATATATATTACATTAGCTAATGTCTGAACAATTAAATTATCAACAGTTGAAAAATATTAAGCAAGTTGCGAAAGTGTGCGGTATGGATGATATGGGCACAATTGAAAACTCCACTGGAACATTTTCTATCGATGGGTCGAAAATAAGTGGAGATATCTCGGGCAATGCCGCAGGAATCACTGGCAGTATTACAGCCGCTAATTTAAGCTTGTCTACCGCCGATACGCTCGACTGTAACATCTTGGGCAATGCCGCAGGAATCACTGGCAGTATTACAGCCGCTAATTTAAGCTTGTCTACCGCCGATACGCTCGACTGTAACATCTCGGGCAATGCCGCTTTCGCCTCGGCCGCCGAAGCAGGTAGTGCATTAGAGACGACTCTCAATGAAAAACTGGACGCTGCTAATGCTGTGACACACACTGCGACAGTTTATTACTATATGCAACAAATCTACACTGCACAACAGAATATTCAGGTTTTTGCTGGACATGGACTTATGGTAGGCGATATTATCGTAAACACCACAGGTTTTGAAGACGGTACCAAAGTATCTGCTATAACGGAGAATTCCCTCGGTTATTCCATCATTTCTTTGAATAAGAATTGGATACCAAACGTTTTGAGTAACTCCATAAATGTAATCGGAATCCGCGGTAAAGCGGTATTTAACAGTATTAATGACAATGAAATGGGCGCACTTGCATTAACAAGTTACCAGACACTTTCTGGCAATGGCATGACGACGTTTCATAGCTATTATGCGTATTTAAATGGACATGGTATCAACAGCAATCAGAACTGGTCGACCAATATAAGCAACAATGGCGCATCCTTCGCCACCTACTGGAATAATTGGAGTTTAAGATGTTCCCAAGGAATATGTGCTAAGAGTATACTTTTAGGAAGAGACGCAGCCTCGCATTCTGATGCACGCATTAAAATGAACATTGAAGACGTTCCGGATACTCTTGCGCTCGATCAAGTCCGTCAGATTCCGTGTCGTTACTATGAGTACACAGATAAAGTGAATCGGGGTGCTGGAAAGACGATCGGTTTTATTGCCCAAGAAGTGAAAGAGGTCCTGCCGATGGCTGTAAAAACAACGGTGGAATTCATCCCGGATCACATGAGAGTCGCTGAAGTGTCGTGGGAAGAAATGGACGGAAAACACTTGATGACGGTATCCAATTTGGATGCGGACGTAGCCAGCGGAACTAAGGTTAAGTTTGTGGTGGTTACAGGGACCCCGCCTGAAATGAACGAAGATGGGTCAGTCAAAACGCCCGCTTCCGACGATTTCAGTGAATGTGAAAAACAAGCTGTAATGCGTGACGACGGTAAGTTCGAAATGGACAATGTCTATGACGCCGTCTTCATCATTGGTCGTGAAGTCGACGATTTTTTGGCAATTAATAAAGCTAAGATCTTCGCCCTTCACCACTCCGCCATCCAGGAACTCGACCGTACTGTGGAAACACAAAAGACTACCATATCAAACTTACAATCTACCGTAGAAAGTCAACAAGCGGTACTAAATACCCTCCTTGCTCGTGTGGCGGTTTTAGAGGGTTAAGATTGTTAGTATTCAATATTTTGAAGAATAATCTGTCTACGTACCATTTGACACCACATTTTTCTGTATTTTTCTATATAAATGAAACACATCACTAAATACGCGACTTAGTGTAGGCATCCTGTAAACTCTTCTCGCGTTGATACTGGGAGATGAAGGTTTCTTCCGTCTGTAGAATGGACGCACGGCCCGCATAACGCGAACACAAATTTTGATGAGAAGATACAGATGTCGAATGTGGCATGTACATAGTCGGAAGTGTGCGAACGCGGTGACGTTCATAATGACATTTCATTGCCCCATCTTTATGGACCTTATTAATGAACGCTTTTTCGGCTTGAAGAATTCTAAATGGAACCGACGTGAAAAGAGATGCCATATGTTCAAATTAGTAGTTGTGCTCTATTTTGTAGACAGATACTTATATTACATTAAAAAAATGAAGTGGGATAAAGATTTCGTTACTGTACACATCAACACATATACTTGAGTACATTATCCGAAACATGGAAGAAAGTAAAACAAATACGAACACCATCGAGAACGATACCATTCATAAAAACCGCCAATTTGTTATCCATCGTATTGCAGAAATATTGTGCATGGATCCGGAGGTATCCTGTCCAACTCCATCTGGCAAGAAGCACACGCCTTTAACAATAGTCGAATTGGCTGAACATATCGAAAAGGGTATCTACAACTTCGTGGCTGCGATTGCAGAGGCTAGAGCAATGTCGTGCGACTGGAGCCCTTTGTTTATTCAAATGTACTGTAACAAGGCGGTCTCCATATATTCGAATCTCGACCCAGACAACTACGTGAAAAACCCCCGATTCCGCACTCGCATCCTCCACGGAGAGTTTGAACCGGATAAAGTGGCTTGTCTTCTTCCGTACGACATCTACCCGGAAAAATGGAAGAAGCTCCTCGATGAAAAGTTCAAGATTGATAAGAACTTGTATGAAACCCGAACCGAAGCAGCAACGGATATTTACAAATGTGGCAAATGCCATAAGCGCGTGTGTACGTACTTCCAGTTACAGACACGTAGTGCGGATGAACCGATGACGACTTTCGTGACATGCTTGAACTGTGGGAATCGGTGGAAACACTAATACCTCCATTCGTTTGACACGTTTTTTTATCTGATATAACAAAAACGAACAAAATATCTTCAAAATCACACACGTATATCGCAGCGCTAATACAATCAATCAACGATTGTTCTCTTCTGACACGTGAACAGTATGCACAACATGCATGGTAAGTAGTAGGCACCCACAGCAATCCAAAAGAGAAATACCGGAAAGGACAGAATAGTTTCTCCTTCTGCAATACCAAACGGTTTCATCTTACGGTCTTCGGTAAACATTATGGAAGGCTGCGACAAGTACGTACCCAGCACAATCAGTAAGTACAT
>Ga0209092_10004340_pt1 | contig 11891 bp, 3 predicted proteins | sample FraStrMetagenome_FD_187446 | JGI IMG/M metagenome (GOLD analysis project Ga0209092, IMG submission 187446) | Marine eukaryotic phytoplankton communities from Arctic Ocean - Fram Strait ARC3M Metagenome (SPAdes) (version 2) | ecosystem: Environmental > Aquatic > Marine > Oceanic | place: Fram... | reverse complement strand
TTGAGCTTTCTTTCTATGAATAAAAGCCGCTCTAATAGTGAGCTCATGGATATATCTTTGCAATGATGTGTATCTAGGATCATTGACTTAATCTTTTAGATATTTTAAAGAATTGTGACTGTTGAGTTTTCGATTGCCTTTTCACCAGACTAATTTTTTAAAATTAAATTGCCGATGTATTTTTTCATTTTGTTGGAAATGAAACACAATTATAAAACACATTTTATGTCCACACTGATTACACACTTCAAAAACTATGTTTTACATTCATCCTACGTAATTTTGATCTGTAGTATATATACCATAAATTAGGTAACAAAAATTACCCAAATTCCTTATATAAGTATATATAATTACAATGAGAAAAATTATATCCTACGGAGATAGACTTTTCCTCTCAATATGACCGTATCACTAACGACGTAGTTAAGGCGCCGATGATGCCATCATTCTGGCTTATCTTCATTTTAAACTTCACAAACATGGGAAAATATGCAGACTTGAGAATTCTTTTTTTCTCATTGTCGACAATCATCTTATTTCTGTCGTCAGTGTGTCTCAGAACATTGCCATTAGACTAATTAAAATAATATCATACACAACAACATAACAACCTAATATCTTTATAAGGGATTTGTTCAGTTTCTCGTGCCTAATTTATGGTATATGTAATGTAATGTAATGGTATGTTATAATTTAACGTGTTACTATAGGGAATCACACTGAGGTGTATAGCCAGTCTTCACGTCCTACTAAGATTTACTGCCCTCCACTCGTACGAGTGGTTCACCGACATGTGAATAACCGAAGTTAATTTCAATAGGTATCTGGCGGGAGGTCATCCTACTACCGTCACGAATATCAAAAAAAGAAAAAATCCAAGAAAGAAAAAAAGTCCAAAAATAAAAGAGAAGGGAAAAGAAAAAGAAAAAGTCAGAATCGAGGAGCTTCCGAAAAAAAACGATGTCCGAGATGGCCATCGTAGAAAAAAAGATAGAGATTTTGGGATTCTATCTACTTCTTGGATGTGGGAGCGGTGATCTTCTTCGAGTTTTCGCACTGCTTATTCCTGGATTTACGCTTGGCTTCCAACCGGCGTTTCTTTTTAGCATTAGCTTTGTTCTCATTCACCGCGGTTGGTTCTCTGTTTCTGCGTCTGTTGCGTCCTGATAAATTCATGCTTGGAGTATACTGATCTACCAACAAAGCTGCTTCCAACCTTACCGCTCTCGCGTCATAGTTATCGTTGCTAGTGTGTAAAAAAGAGGCTTCCTGGACTGCCGCTTCCGCTGAAAGTCCTCTGTTGATGCTCCGTTCCACGGTGTGAATGGCTGTGATGGTTCGTGGCCCGCATTCACATTCGGTTTGTTGTTTGGATATGTGATCTTTCCAAATAAATTGGCCTCTTCCCGGTAGAAACGCCTGTTGGATTTTACTCTTGATATCCCTGTTTCCCTGTGTCGATCCCAAAGAATCAATGTGCCATGCTTCGCATTGATATCGGCGTTTATTTATAACAATGGTTATCCAGTGTCCTGCAGAATCGTTACCTACGAAAAAAGGGATAATATAGGTTCCATTCGGTTTCTCATTAATTACCCTTTGCACTGAAAAGATTCTGGCAAAAACACTCCAACCCTGTCTTGGATGCCAGGCTTGGATGGCTAGGTATGCATCGGCATGAGCGATGAAAACTGAGGGACTTAATCTCGCCCTGATGACCTCTATTGCCCTAGACATAGGGCCTCCCCCTAGATAAGTATGCGCACTATTGGTCTCTTGAGCTTGGGTCGAGGAAAGAAGTTTGGATGATGGTGTTTTTCTCGCTTCCGAAAGTGGTGATGCGAATTTTAAAAATGGAGCTATTGCTGCGCTTATGTGTTTGGCTTGTTTGTGAGTAGATAATTTGGTATTGATTTTCTTGAATGACTTTGAAATGATCGTGGATGCATGTATGATGATTTCTTGATCCACGTCACCCTGTTTGCTAGAGTGTGTGATGGCCTTATGGATGATTTTACAGATTAATTTATTTTTGTCTGATACCTTTTTGCTTGTGTATTTCGCTCCCTTTGATTGCTCTTCCTTGTTGTTGAAGTAGGAATTGAGCAGGTTCATGAGTGAAGAATATTTGAACTGGAGATTTGTCGGATTATCTTGACAGAATTTGATTAGGGTAACGTAAGAGTCATCTGCATCCATGGATAAAAGTATGTGAGAGAGGATTTCTTTTGCTTGTCGCATTGCCGTCATGTGTCGTCCACATCGTAGGCATTGCTTGATTGTGGGTTTGATATTATTGCTGTTGAAATTGCAATCCGTGCACCAAAAGTGAGAGTCATTTCCGCATGTTATACCTGTGCATGCTCTTAGTTGTATAGGTGGCGAATCGGAAGGAGAAGATGATATTGATAGGATGCTGTTTTCCGAATTGGGTGAAGTGGGGCTGAATTTTCTTCGTTTAGAATTAGTTGGTGGCGTGACGTCTGGGGAGATTGTATAGATGATTGGAATGGAGGGTGTGTCAGGAGGTGTTGTAGGGGTGATCTGATCGGAGTGGGATTGGAGGGGGGGGTTCATAGGGTGTTGACTTGTTTGTGTTGCTTTGTTGGATGATTTTTTTCGTTTGATTGTGGTTCTTGATATGGGGGATGAAGACTGCAACTGATTGGGCGGCGATTCTGTCGACTTTTCGGTTTCTGTTGAGTTGAATGAAGCATATAGTTGTTCCATTTCCTTACCAGTGGTTCCTGTAATTCTGTGAAGTCCCACTGCTCGGCCAAGGATGAGCGTTTTGATTTCTTTCCATGATTTTGACAGAATCTCTATTAGTGTACTGGCTGCTGATGAAGGGAGACTTCCTTCAATTTTAATCCTTCTGATTGCATCGGTTATGATGGTGTCGAGAAAGGTGGGTATTAATCCTAACCAAGTTGCATCAATCAATCCTAATTCTTCGTCTCCCTTTTGAATGGGATGTCGCTCCTGGGTGATTCCAAATATGTCTAACAATATCGTACAAGAATCCTCTTCGATTGCATCATGAAGATTATTTTTGTTCCATTTCATTAGTAACTCGGAAATATGGAGATATGAGGTGTTTCTCTGAGCTGGAGGTTGCTTGAGCCTGCATGAATGGTTTAGTTGGTGTTCCATGAAATTGCTGTTGATATTATTGATGATTTCTTCGGTGAACTGCCATGAAATAGCTTCTGTGGTAGATTTGAAAAACTTTTGAATTCTTCGGTTTACTAAACCGTTAACATCGGTGCGAAAAAGACTGAGATTACTGTGTGAACAATGTAAGTACGCATGTTTTCGATTGCCTTTATCGAGAAAGTTGGTGTGAATTGAAGGGTCGCACCACGCGCAGGGTGCCAGTTCGTCGATCAGTTTTTGAGCTGATTTTGGAGGGGAGATCTCGTTTTTTAGACTGAATTGGCATAGATGTTGATCCCGATAAGTGAGACAGTTGTTACGGTATGTCTCACTTTTATAGAGGCATCTTGTGTGAGTTCGGGAAAAACCCAAAAGCGCTCGTTGTAAGCTTTTATGTGTTTGAAGAAGTTCCCAGGTTGCGGTAGTCTGATCAAATAATCTCCACAGTAGGCCTTGGGTTGGCTTTGTACGTAAGCGTTTTATCCTTTCCATGTAAATTTTGTCTTGGATTAAGTTGCTTACGTGCCTATCAATTGTTTTTCCCTCCCAGGTGATGGAGAAACGCAAGGCTGAATATGCTATATGAATGTCAAGAGTGTCTTGCCCGAATTTTTTAATATGGTCCGCAGCTACATCTGCATGGTGATTCATACTCAAAATACAGAGGTTTGGTTTGAGATTGGGGTATCTCTGAATAGTGTTGATAGCACTCCCACTTTCATTCAACTGATGAGAGTCAATTTTCCAGATAGATCTGGCACTATGGTTGTCCCAGTATGCATTCTCCCAGTGATCTTGATTTGAGTTTCCCGAAAAGTCTGTCCACGTTCGGGCCATTTCATTCATCTTCGCCATGTTATCTTGCATTTCATGATAGAGCGTATTCTGGTTGCTCGTTCTGGTACCTGATTGCCAAAATTTATCCTGAAATAAATTAAAAATGAATTTACTGACTCCACCTGCAATATGTCGTATATAATTCCTATTGTAAGTATGGTGTGCATCTGGACATCTTATAGCGAGGAGTATATCCCGAGTGGATTTACTATCTGTGATAATTATTCTTGGTAATTTTGCTGGAAGGGACAATTCCGACATGGCAAAGGCGAAGAGTTCTCCGGAGGCGATGTCGGATGGTGTTGTTCCGATATGCGAAGGGAGTTTGGTGGATCTACTGAATAATGGTATTGATGGCCGATCTTGCCACTCTCCTGATTCGACTGTTTCTCCATTTCTGATGTCACATAATGAAATAGCGAAAGCACTGGTAGTTATGGTCCCGGTTTCTTCATTGAAGTTGAGTCTATGTTCGTGCGCACCATCGGTAGAGACTAACATTGGGAGGTCTCTGTCTATCAGAGTCTTCATAGTATGTTGAAAAAAGTCATATTTGTTGAATTTGCATTCTTCGCCTTGACTTTTATTGTTCCATAAATTAATTTCCAAAAGATTTGCTGCTTCCAGACGGATGTGTTCATCATCAAGGCTAAGGTAAGACTCAGGTAATTTAGCTCTAATAAGGAGAGGGATGTCAATGAAACGCCATTTATTTTTGGATTTTGGTATGTGTTTCTCTGTGAAGTCAAAATTATTGGTCCATTCCCAGCATGAGAATACACCCGCAATTTCCAAGAATCTCTTTTCTAGGACTTCATTTTTGATTTGAATGAGGTTGCTTTTCTGTAGTCTTAGAGTTGTTAACTGTAGCTCGATGTCTTTTGAGAATGTCCAATTATTTCGTTTCCATGTCGAGATAACTCTGTGGATGGGGCCTCCATAAGATAGATTAAGATTAATCTGTTTCCCAGACCCTATGGAATATCTGTTGCCGTCTTTATAAAATTCCGTTCCCACAGATGGATATTTTCCCGAAGCATTCAGGTTTGCAAGAATATTGTTAACGATATCGTCGAACTTATCTTGAAAGAAAAGACCATATTTGGCCAATTTTTCAATGCTAGATTTCACATGATTTATGATCATCTCGTCAGAGTCTCCATAAATATCATAATTTGGAATGGCCTTTATCCTAGAACGAAATGATCGTCCATCTAACGAATTTAGATTACTTATTATTTCTAGCTCCCGTGAGTTTGAAATAATATCTTGATCCAATAAAGAAATGAATCCAACACCGCCACATTTTTCTGGAATATATAACCTATGTCTGCAATCTGTTTTTGTCATACCATTCTTTCGGAGTAATAAGTTGGAGATACAATGATCAATATCTGCTAAATCCTTCGTTTTGTAGCCGACTTGGAGGGGCGCAAAACTATGCATAGTGGAGCAGAGCATATTGGAGCACTTCCTCTGACAATCTACTTCCATGTTGGCTACGTTTAAATTATTTAATCTTCCATGGATTTTGGTGAGAGTATCAATGCTACTGGCTGATGTATCCGCGCCGAGTGTACATTTGAGTCCGAGATGCTTGTGAGGCTTGGGATGGATGATCTTGTCCCATTTTTGTTGTTGGATATCGTCGAGATTAAAATAATCAATGAGGTTATAGAATTTTTTCCTTTCTTCCATTTTCATGTGAATTTTATAGGGTACTGCTTCCTCGATAGGGCTATCGCTCACATAGCTCCAAGCCGTGCTCCAACAAGAATCGATTTTATATGCCAAATCCGCCGAAATGTTAAAAAACTGAAGCTCACATTTCGAGGATTTTCTCCCGATTTTAGTGACCATACTTAAATCCCCAGAGACCTGAATAAAATACTTTGCAAGAAATAAAAGATCTTTTTCGTTTTTGACGCAGCAAAATTTGGAGTTATCGTCACAGTAGCCAATCCGGCTCAAGGTAACGGGTCCATCTATTGTATCAATCGTCTGAAACATATATTTGCCATCCGAATCATGAGAGGATTTTAATTTTGCTTTTGCTTCAGCATTTAGGGATTGCCATATATCGTGTTTAAGCTTTATTACGAGGTTAGAAATCGTGGGGCTATCAGGGTTCCCCTGCTCTAGCCCACACACGAATTTGGCGTAAGAGCTTCCTTGAGCTGTTATGATTTCAACTACCTTTTCCTGCATGCAACTTGCTTTGAGTTCTAGAAAACCTTGCCTGGGGAAACCATTTGTTCTCATCGCCGCGAGGAGAATTTCGACAGGCACGCGGTCGAAGAATTTCTCCTCATCCTCATCCAATTGAAGGACCGGCAAATTATGCTCCCTGCAATCTTCACGAAAGCATAATTCTGTTGTTACGAGTGAAGAACATCCTCGACCCCTCCGGTAGGCATACATCCCGTCATGCAGAATATCTGCTTTCTCTATACCTAGACTGGAATAAGAGGTTGAAATGGCGTTAATGTAACAATAGAGATCGTTACATAGGGATATCGGCCGGTACTCATTCGACTTCCCAGGTTTGGGAATTGGAAAACGTGCCATTTTTCGCAGTTCTGGAGGCATAAAACGCATAATTAATATTAACTTCGTTATATCAAGTAGGGTGTCACCCCATCTTTTACCCAATCTACCAATTACAGACATTTGGAAACCTTCATGTCTGGCTTTGCCTGGGATTCTTGCCAGACATTTCCAAAAATTCTTTATGAAAGGTTCATCATCATTCATATCCCCCTCTGCCGACGTTAAGAAAAACGGATAAAACAATTCTTTTTTATCTTGCTTTGGTTCTTTGAATAAGGCTGCGGTATGAGTGCTATGAGCTCTTAAGAACGAATCTTTAATATGTTTGGGTAGATTTTTATGATGCGGAAGTAGGGTATCAAAATCTTTTTTAGTTACTTTTCGTTGGGGGGACAGATGGATTCCTCTACAGCCTAATCTTCCTTTTCGAATCAACTTCGCATATGCACATACTTCCGGTGCCGAAGTGTTGCCCATCCATTTTCCATGAAACTGGCTCGTTGCAATCATTTCCTCAGCTTCGTCCAAACATGAGCGAAAATCTTCTAATTTGGAATCCCAAATCAAGGAATGGGCTGCAGGTGCCGATCTACTTTTTGGTAGCACTTTCCTTGTAAAGTCAGATATTTGACTTGAATCGAGAAAATAACTCAGAATATCTTTTCGGTATTGCGACTGCATTCTAGTGATATTGGAATATAGTTTTCGAAGATCAGATTTGGCTGTTGACATGGATTGATTAAGCGAAAGGAGGTCTGTTTCGGAATTCAAATCCCATTTCAAATTATGGATTTCCGATATAGGATTTGACCATGAATGTAATTTCTCGTCCACCAATGATTCAAATATACTTTTATTTTGTGTAAGGTTGAATGTTTGCCCACATTTCGAGCGAGTTAACCAGAAGTTGAGTTTTTTGGTAGTCTTTTCCTCCATGTCAAGATGATTCTTTTGTAACACCGGTCGCATTGCATGACTAGGTTTTCGAACAGATTTTTGATTAGCGCACTTTTTGTTCAATTTATTTTCAAATTGCTTGAATTGGATAGCTTCGATGTGATTTACGCGTTCTTCCATCTCTGCTAGAATAAGACCATGTACTGTATTGGATGCAGTAACAAGTTTTTTGCAGTCAAAAATATTCGAGAAGCCCTTCCAAAATGACTCTGCATCCATAGCTTTACTATTATGCTTTGATCTTATACTATGCTCTTGTAGCCAATAAATTTTTTGGTTGACTAATTTCATTTTCGACATTATTTGTTGCTTGAGATAATAAAGCTTGGTTGATGCGGGTAGATTGGCGAAAAGTTTAAAACCCTTTTTTCGTCTAAGATTACCTCTAGTTTTACCGGCAGCGTCGTTGGCACTGTGTATTTTATCTAATTTCCATGAATGCATGGCTTCCTCTATGCCTTCATTGAATTTCTTGAGCACGAAGGCAAGTTCGGTGGCATGCTCCTCATTGATATCCACCAATGAGTTATTGACTCCATTAACATTTTGACGTATCCCGTCATCCCATAAAGACTTATATAAGTTTTTAATTCTATCTTGTAAGTCATCCAATCTCGCTTTCGTGAAATTGGAGGAATTGTTGGTCAATGTTCGAATGATTGAAAACAGTTTTTCCTGTTGTTTGAAGGATACACAGTCTTTGAATTGATTATCGTTCAATTCGAGCACTTCTCCAAGGTGGCCGGATTGTTTAAGTTTGATTGAATATACTTTCCTATAGTCGAATTTAATTTTTTCCAGGCTTCCTTCATTATTGTTCTGACCGAATCTCCGAAAGGTGCACGTGATAAGGGAATGATCAGAAGGAAAGAATTCGGCGCCTTTTTGTCGCTGAACTTTAGCATCGATGATCCAGTTGAGCAGGGGGGAGGAATTTGGAATGAAAATATGATCTAAGCCACGTCCTCCTTCAGAGCCGAATCTGGTGATGTATTCGTCGGTTCCATCGATTTTCCGGACAATGGAGTCATGGGAATTTTGCAAAAGATTCAATACACCCTCCGGAGCTTGCAGTTGCCTATAATTACCAATATTGTCTCTATTTGACAGAGACATGGTTTCCTGCATGTCTCCAAGTACAATAATTTGAATGTCCGGATGTTCGTACTCCCATTTGGATTTAATTTTGGCGATGATGTCAGAAGTTATTTGCAGGGTGGTATTTGACGAACTCTCAGGCGAGTGCTGGAGGGCATTGGTCGGAGCATAAACTGATATGAATCCTATTTTTTGTTTCTTACTGAAATTGAAGGCAATGGAGGTCACTCTGCCGTATTGTTTGCTTTCGAATGGATATAGGATTTTTCCGCCCCATTTCCAGGTGTCAAAAAGGATAACCTGATATGGGGTCTCAAAACAACGAATACGAGCCGATTGCAATTCCAACATTCTATAAGCCTTCCATGATTCGGAAACTTTATGTTGCGAGCAGAAAGGTTCTTGGATGGACAAAAAGGAAAGATTTTCTTGCACGAACAATTCTGCAGCAGTTATGTGATCATATTTGTTGCGTACATTAAAACATGCTATTATGTCTTCATTGATATCCTCCTGTTTTTCACGCAGACTGTTACTTGGTAGGATTGTTTCCCCTTCTATGAGCTTGGAGATTTCCTTGTCGTCGAGAAAATTGAATGCAGTCTGTTTCGTATAATCAAGGAAAGGCCCAGGCTGCAATGGAATAAGAGGGCTCTCAAAGGAGATTGAGTCTTGAGTTAAATTATTGGATTCAAGGTCTAGAAAGTCACTGCTGGTTGAGGATGCAGCTACGTTGCAATGAGATGCTGATTTGTTGAGCTTATTTAACTGAGGGATCAGATCATCGAAGTAGATAAGAGATTGAGGAGTATCATATTCTGAATCCAAAGATTTGACCGAATCAGATGTATTATCGAAGTCATCAAAGTAGATATCACCATCGGAAGAGGCTAGAAAATTCTGGATATCTTCTTCTTGTGTTTTCAATCCATTAATAAAGTCAAAATGTTGTACATATGAAGTGTCGTCTGAATCTAGCGAAAAAAGTCGCTCACTCGAGATAGAAGGAGACTCCGTCATCGATTTATTAACAACTGAATTTGTTGCAACTTTGTAAATATTCTTATCGACAGTGGCTATGACCATCCTCTTAGCCTAATATTGTCGAAGAATCAAAATGTATTTTCGACGAGATACTATTCTTATTTCAATTTGTTAATAAAAATAATTGTGAAAAGTTCCATCACTTTTGGTCTTATTCTGATGATGCTAGGCTTCTTCGGAACACAGGAGATTCAGGATCGATAATGTGAAGTAGGTTGAGGCTAAAATTTTTTACTGCGATATTACCTCTAAATTTCGATATTACCCACGGGAATTGTTCGAGATTTTTGGAAAGTAGGATTACAGTAGCTTTAATGACGGTATGGAGGATACCAACAGTGTCAAATATTCTGTGCGTGCTGGTGAGTCTGTGGAACTTGTCTATCGTCGGACGCCTAATGCGATTGATTGCGAGGATAAATCTCGAGCCGGCTAGAAAGAAATTGCGCTGCTTAAGGAATAAAAAAAATTCGGGATAATCCGATTCGAAAAATATTCTCCAAAGGTTCCAAGACGCTGCAAGACCGCCCCTGATTTCTCCAGGAGATGCGAAATGCACAGATAGGCGAATCTTTTCAAGCCAGTGTTCAATGCACCTTAATTCTCCACACACTAGTCTACTGTTAAGAAAATTTTGTAGATATTCTGTCCAAAAGGTTACAGACTTATCTTTTCCAAATGTACTCATCAAATAAAGTATTTCAAAACACGATGTAGATTAGAAGATTGAATGCGACGAAACAACACTAGGCTATCTTTCTCTTTTTGAAAGGAGATTTCCAGATTGAACTGTCTGATGTCTCCGAAGTATCACTAGTACTTGAACTATCTGAATCAAATTTTATTTTGATGCCAACAAACTTCGAAGACTTAGTATGATGCTTATTGATGTAGGAAGAGAACGAAGTATTGATAGTTTGGGAGGAGGAGGTGGAAGATATCTCGCCTTTGTTGGAATTTGAATGAGATTTGGAATCTGGAATTTTGGATACAATATACTTGGTATCCGAAACGAAAGCCGACTTTTTGTCAAGATGAGTCTCCGGTGATGAAAAGGAAGTGTTATTGGAAAAGAAGGATGGAAAAGGCGAAGTATTAACCAATTTCTCTATCCAATTCTGAAGAAATATAATGCGATATTGCCCTGATATACTATCCTTTCCCGATATGTCTGAAGATTGACAAATAAAAAGCAAGTTCGTATATAATTGTTGGATGCAACGATTTTGCGAAAAATGTGGACGCAGTGAACCTCCGTATACCAGTGTCTTAAAAACCTCCAAAACTTTCTTGCACGATTGAACCCCTGCTTTTATATCTTGAAACTGAATTAAAAAGCTGAAGGTGGTCGTGTCTTCGGGAAGTATTTTACTATCACAAATGACTTTCCACACTACTGGAAATGCTAGTTGTAAGTAGGACAGGATATTTTTCCACGCAAAATTTCCTTTTTTTACGTAACTTGAGGCTTCTCCTTTGATGGCCGATGCGTCCTTAGTAGCCAGACTCGATGCAGTGCTTGAATTAACTATGCTGTTGAGATTGTGCCGTACGTACGCGTTGTCCTGCAGTAAATCCAATTGTTGTCTGATACTTAGATTATTAACTTGTAGTTTCAAAAGTTCTTCTTGTAACCACATGGAATGAGAAAGGAAGTTCCTAAGTATCGCAATTGGTATGACGTTGTCCTGACCCAACCGAAGATACCCAAATTCAAATCAAAAAATTGGTGCGTAACTAAAATTGATTCTGGGAGATATAGTCACGTTGAACAGAATTATTTAGGAGTCTCTGTATGTTGGATGAAAGATAAATAGACTGATTCAAAAATTTAAACTGAATGAAAATCTAACAGGAAAAAGCGGGTCCCGAATCTTATGGAAGATTATGGACACCGGCGATGGCGGTCTTGTGGGAAGTCCGACTCAGATCTAATTGATCCAGAAGTCACACAGGAGAACAGAAAAGCTCTAACGGTAGCTTAAGTTCTCCTGATATAAATAGGTACCAGAAGTGGAGGAATAGGCCAAGATGACGCTCTTCAAATCGAAAATGCGTAAGTCTTGAGGATGTAGAGGCTCAGATAGGAAAAATCTCTCTAAAAAGTCGCCAATAAGGTCAAAAATTAGGAAACACGGTCCGGTGAAGCTCCTAAGATAGCTGATTGCAACGGTATATTGAAGTTGAATTGAATCGGTCGAGACGTTTCAAAAATTGAAAAAGACGGCAAATTCCCATGGAGAGGG
>Ga0209092_10004338_pt1 | contig 11892 bp, 6 predicted proteins | sample FraStrMetagenome_FD_187446 | JGI IMG/M metagenome (GOLD analysis project Ga0209092, IMG submission 187446) | Marine eukaryotic phytoplankton communities from Arctic Ocean - Fram Strait ARC3M Metagenome (SPAdes) (version 2) | ecosystem: Environmental > Aquatic > Marine > Oceanic | place: Fram... | reverse complement strand
TTCATGATATTTCGTGAAATCTTGAGAGAAAACAAACGATGGAAAACTTTCATCAAAAAGATTCCATGATGATAAATATGGTATATTTATACATACTGCAACAACATATGTAGGTTTATATTAGTCCTACATTTGTCGGACTATTTCTTGTTAAAAGTAAATCTATTATTGATTGATCTTTGTGATCAAGCACTTCTTTTTCTTCGTGCAGACGATTATTCCTTCCAGCTCATAAAATCAATTCGTGTACGTAGGATATACTGGAAGAAAAAGTATGGTTTTGTTTTTATGGTTTTGCAAAAACTCCGATACGTATCTTCTATTAAGATGGTTAATATTGGCTAAACTGAACAGCTGTAACTTGATGCGAAAATTTTAGCTAAAAGTAAAATGCGAAAATATAAACACGACTCAACGTGTAAAAAAGAATTTAAGATTTGTTAAGAACGACAACTCTTCGGTTACTCACAATTTGATATTCCGTACATGAGTAGATATTGAATACACGAAGATATCTAAATTATTTAGGAGTGCCCAAGTTCACCAATTTACTTAATTCCAGAATTGCACGCAATGTCTAAAAGTTATGAAGTTCAAGTGTTGGATTATTAAGATTAGCTATCTTAAAAGGGCAAGATTTAACAACTCAGACTATTGGAATAATTTTTTTCCTTTACATGGCTAAAGATAATTCATCCAGAATTCTGTATCTTTCGTGTGAGATTCGTGAGCTTTCAGCAGAACTTGACCGCCTCCTTCGCCTTCAGGCGTCCCCTTCTCCTTCCGCAGCTGCTCCACCGTCCCCAGTCCCTTCGTCGACACCAGTAGCGTCACCACATCCTTCGTCTTATCATCAATTTCGGGCGGGCGACGTTGTGCGAATTACGAACCGCTACGGGGGATATCGAGGCCAATAAGCACGTATTCTCGATACTTTGGCGTCGCAGACTTTTGAACTTACGCTTCTGCAGTCTGGTAAAACTCTTACCAAGTGCAAGTGGAACGTTGATTTTGTTCGAAGGCCAGTTTAACTATGGTTCAACTGTCAAACTCGCCCATTGCTGCGGTGCTGTAGGAGCTGTCTTTGGCTAGTTCTAGTCCTAGCAATGGGGGGAATAGTAATAATGAAACATTGGTTTCAGCGATCACGCAAACCTCAGCAGGAGTAACTACACCTGACCCAGGCTCATGATAAGAGTCGATTCAAGGCGAGTTCTCCAGAACAAACTCGTGTATATGAAAAAACCACAACGTCAGGTCTATGTAAATACAGGTCATGGTGCTTCAATGTTGATGAGACGGATATTTGTTTAGGAGTCTTGGGGCAAGGGTCTGTTTTCTGTAATGTTAAGAATTGCAGGAAGACCCGCCTTAGCAATGCTTTCCATTTAGCACTGCCAGGTGAACTCTATGTAGCCAAGATGGCTGACACATCATTTGTGGATCTATGCATCAAGACCAGTCTGTTGAGAGAGGATCTCTGTGAGATAATAGCGAATTATTGGAACACAATAATGAGCTAGGTTTTACCATTTTCTAATTAATCAATGAATGCTACTGTTTCATCAGGAACTTCACTATGTTTTTGATAACACTATGAGTTAAATCTCAAATATTGTTTTCCTATTTATTTTCAGTTGAGATTCGAACGATAGATCAAGTGATAGAAGGGTATGAGTGTAAATGTAGTATTCGACAAGACTATTAAAAGAGAATATTATCTTAGATAATAAGTCACGAGCTATGATCGTTGTGAACAATTGACTTTGTTCAAATGAACTTTATCAAATTTTCATTGATGCAAATCATGATTAATTATGGGGCTTTGCAAAATTTCTTTTTAGTTTCTATAAACAACAATTAATTTTAATAACTCACAATTTATAAAGTTAGTAATTTGTATTGATTTTATAACAAGCTCGCAACCTCTTAGATAGGTGGAAGGCAATGAGTTGCACTTTAGAGGAATGGGGTAATCTGTTCAATGTAGTAGACTCTGATTGGGCTATCAAATGAGAAGGTGCCGAAAGCAATGTCAAGTTCTTGGTAGATGATCTAAATGAAAGGGATCAAGAGGAGCACATATCTTTAGCTTTTAAGACTCCACAAAAGAAAAAGCAGGTTGACATTCTCAAGGGGGCATTGACAATCCCATCATTTGCAAAAGCTATTGAAGTGATTGATGAATTGGTGAACCCGGAGGTAACTTGTTTGGATATTAAGGAACTCAATCATAGATCACTGGAGATGCACTCCTTTGTGGAAGGTTTCCTATCACATTTTGAGCAAAAAAGAGCTACCTCCTTATCATACTTTGAAAGCAATGATGTTAGAATGAATCACTTCAATGTAGCATTAGGGTCGAAACCAAAGGGGCTGGATGCTAGATTTGAAGCTCCAAATCTTTGGTTAATTGTCGGATCAGTGGCTAATGAAGTAAGCAATCTCTCAGATACCTACTCAAATGAGATTAACTTAATAGGAATGAATTACGTCAACCATCAACCAGCTCTGACTCCCAGATTCAACTGCAACTTCTATAGTTAGAGAAAAGACTTGCTGAATTAGATTCTTTTGCCGTGGAATCTACAAGAAAGTTGCAAGCGAACATTGTCTCCCTGGCAACAAGGTCGGCATCGTCAGCGCCACCACCAGATAATGCTATTGCAGAACGTCTAGATAGATTGGAGAGAGAGATGAGACTGAATCAAGCTATAAAGGACAGCATGTCAATCCAATACTCTGGGTTAGGCTTTTGTTCTGAACGTAAGTCAAATGCATGGGTAGAGATACACCAACCCTCTGCTGATTATGGTCTAATCATGGACTTTACTTGCGTAATGGAGCATGTTTGGACACAAATTGTGGGTCAAAAGATGTTAGCAAATTTAGAGAAGGTGTATAAGATGAAGCTTCACACGAACAATCAAGCAGTCACCATTACCTCTTTTGAAACTAGAATCCCAAATTTTTTCGGTGGAGAATCAAGATCCATAGGAGTTGTGAAGGAATGGGAATCTTAGTTCAAGTTGATTAAGACTTGAGAGGAATGGAACATTCCTCATGACGGTTTTCGGGATTAACTTTAGCGAGAGCTAGGTGGATTTGATATGGGTCGCAGCGAGACCATCTCGTCCGAATTAGAGCCTCTCACGGTGTTCCACTCTCTTGTGTCCAAGTCGTTAGCAGATTCTATCACATGGGCGAATAAACTGATAAAGTTATAGATGACACCTACTGTGAGTATAGCAGGGCGAGATATTGCACCAAGAAAGCGTGGCACGTGACAACAAAGCTAGCAGTGGTCTTGTTGGAATACAAATCCTCCCCTAGAACTGTGGTACACAATTCGTTTCGAGTAGGCAACCATATGGCGGTGTCCAAGACTGTAACATTTGCTTATCTTCGTTCGTTGGATTTGATGATAGAATTAGCAAAGCTAGAGTTCATAAACAGTCCTATCATTACTTCGGAACTTGCAAAGCTCCTAGCTATGAATTCTAACTATGATTCAATCGAAGTTCTGCAGAAATAGGTCAACACTTTGTCTGACAGCATGTCCAAAGCAATCAAAGAAGCAACTTCGGCAGTTAAATCAGTCGGGACTGTTAGTAACTCTTTGGACAAACATCAAAGGGAAGTTGCAGCTCTTGCCAAAAGAGTAAAAACTTTGGAGTCAAGGTGAGAGGGCACTTGGGGAAGTAACGAGGATCCCCAGTATGATCTCTATAAACAATCTGCTCCTTTTTCATCAGCTCCTCCGACCGCTGATATAAAGTTCAAGAAAGATAGCCCTGCATCATCAAACTTGGGAAGCAAAAAGAACTTGGAGCCGGACATGGATGGGGTTTCGTCCAAGTGGGCTTGTCGCTTTTAGAACTTGGCTGAGGATTTTGTTAGAGGAAATGAAAAGGAGGTTAGGAACCCATTGTATTGGAAGAAGATCATCTTCAATCTGATCGGCAGTGAGGGTTACAACCCAGCATTACCAAATGTAAACAAATGGAATGACCTGATTGAAAACATAGCTGGAGAAATCAAAGCATATGTAGACAATCTGCGAGTCATTGGTATCAATTGGGAACATGCATGGGCGATTGCCAGATTAGTAGCATCTTGCTTGCAGTTCTTGGGCATCCAAGATGCGCCTAGGAAAAGAAGAACGGACAATTGGGCTTGGGCTGGCACAATCTATCACACCACCCCAAATTCCATGCAGACCACAGTCCCAGTTACCAAATGGTTGAAGGGTAGAAAGTACATTGAATTGTTGAACAAGGAAATCAAAGATAATCCAGATATAGAATTTGATTTTAAATTACTGGAACAAATTAGAGGTTATCTCTATCACCTTGCCATTATTTATGAGATACTCTTTCCTTATTTAAAAGGATTTCACTTAACTTTGTTTCTAATCTGCCTAAGCAAAGGGAGGAGGGTTGGAAGATGTCTGATCTTGAAAGGTTAGGCTTCATACAAGAGAGATTGGACTTAGGGAAGTTGTTGGAGGAACAATACCAGTTGGAATTGAATAAGGTTTTTGATCCAAAGAACCAACCGAGGCGTGTAAGACCCGTGGAAAGGGTTTTCCGCTGTTTAAAGGCTTTAACTAAGTTCTTCGAACTAGAGGGTCCTCCCATCATAACTCACCGGCCAACCAATGTGAGACTCGTAGCGTATGGTTTTGTGGATGCGTCAAAGGGCGGCTTCGGAGCGTCCATTGATTATGGTAAATTCACTAAATACCGGGTAGGGGTATGGGGAGTTGATACAGATTCGGACTCTTCCAACTTCAGAGAGTTTGCTAATTTAGTAGAAACTTTGGAAGCAGAGGACTCAGTACATAAGTCTTTGAATAATGTCACCATGGTTATGGTCACAGGCAATAGTACTGTGGAGGCTGCTCTTTACAAAGGAAACTCAAGTAAACAAAAGCTGTTTGATGTGATTGTACAGTTGCGTACGCTAGAGTTGCGCACAGGAGGAAACACTTTCATAATATGCTTTAGCTATGCAATATAGTGAATAAACAACAATAAGCTGATCAAGTAAATTAAAAAAAATAGATATCTCCATCGAGTTTCCTAAAATCATCTTATTTTTTATCTACTACCAGGAACTAACGATTAAGTAAACTACGTAAGATTTTTTTTTGAAGTGCACGAACTTTTTTTTACTTTTTAGTACGTTTATACATACTTGCCGTTTTGCTTCTTTTATTTTGACATGTGAATGTTATTTGCACACAACAAAAATACTACAATCAATAGAAAAATACGCTTTCATAATATGCTTTAGCTATAAAATATAGCGAATAAACAACAATAAGCTGTTCAAATAAATTAAAAAATACATATCTCCTCTGAATTTCCTAAATTCATTTTATTTTATGTCTACTACCAGGAACTGGCATAATACTCGAACCTTCCGGGGGTCCACAGCCTTCCTTTTTGGCTACTATTTTTTGGGAAAGGACTAGCCTCGGCTCTGTGATAAAAAGAACATGTTTCATGTCAGAAACAACTTCAAAAATAAATTTGTGTAAGACTAATGTAAGCTACAATGGTGATAAAAAGATCTAGTATGTTTTTATGATGTTTATTTGTATTATAGTTATGTAGTTTTATAGTTCTAAAAAAATGGTTAGAACAAAAGCAATCACAAGCAACAAGAAAGTATCGGGCACTGTGAACTCACTCTCTACCCTGTCTTCTAGCAGTAAACAGAGCAAGAGGAGCAGTAAAGCAGGAGGATTGGCAGCTCCCACCACTGCTGGAACAACCACTGGGAATAGTGACAAGCACAGGAAATCCTTGCCAGCAAGGAAGAACGCATCTGCCACCAAGCAGAAGAAGAGCAAACAAACAAACAAACTCATAGATTAAGTAGATTAAAATTTACTTGCCCCTAATGGACTTTTTCTGGTCGCCGTGCCCGTTAACACGGGCGACCCGGAGCAAGGGGCGACGAAGTCGCCCCTTGCAGCAGTTAAGTAATACTTATATATCGTATTTATACTTTACCAAGTAATGTGGCCACGAAGATCAAATCAAGCCGGAAATTTGCATGGGCCGCAACGGTGCCCACTAACTTACATCCCGTACTCAAATTCATTCATGATTGGTTTTTCTTTAGTGTTCTTTTTTTTTTTTTTATTCCTCTTTACGCACGCGTTTAGGATCTGGCTCTTCGTCAGGCGGGTGATGTCTCCTATTCATCCATCCTCGGAGAAGCGCCGATTGTCTCTGCAGTGAGGGGAGAAAAATTGAATCTCGTTCCGAAGTTGCAACTTTAAATTCTTCTATCCACGCTCTCAGATGCGCATTTGGGTAGGTCAATAATTCCTCCAGGGGCATCTCCAGCAGGTGTTGATCCCTCACAAGGAGGTTGTCGATGAGTTCACTCGAATACAGAGTGTTGATTTCCGAACGAAGATTTTCGGTTTCACGACTAGATTCCGATTCCTCGTGCAGGTTGTGGACATGGGAGTTCCGATCCTCCCATTGTTTTCGATGGAGCAAAGTCCACAGTTTCTGGATTAGAGTTGAAAGCCATTTAGCGCCAGTTTTTTTACTTCCTTGCCGTTTGTAGGTTGCATCCATATATGTAATAAAGCCTGTAATCGGACGTCCCTCGATAAAATGGTGCCAGCCGAAGCGAAGTTGGGCTTGCATAGGTGGGGTGAGCGAAGGAGAGGATAGGCAAGGTTCCTGGAGTCTCCATTTATTTATATAAAATATAATCTCTGCTCTTAATTGGTCCGGAGTATGCTGACGGGTCATCCACAGGTCTATATCATTCATCGAGGTTTTGAATGTTGTTATGCAACTAGGATGGTGACATAGTAGGAGATGATGAGTATCTTCCTGGCAAGTTTTACACCGCGGGCAATAGTCATGTTGCCAGTGGCTTCTCTTTACCATGTTGCGTCCTATAGGGAGAAACCTTGTCACATATTTTGATACGAAGTGGTTTGTTGAGGGGCTCATGAGTGTAGATGATTTTGCAACACTTGACCAGGCTACTTGATGAAATTCGCTGGTGGTCCACGAATACTTCTTACACAATTCATTTTCTGCAAGTTTATTGAGAAAGTGTGTTTGAATAGCTGATGTGAGATCCGTATAAATCTTGTTGGGTCCAATCCAGGCAGATAGTTGCTCTCCTTGATAGAACATTTCACTTGGGTATGCTGGACGAAACGTTTTCCGTGCCATTTTTGCAATAATGTCGCATTGGACGTTGAGCTGTTCGACCCTAGTCAGATTTTGGTATGGTACACCCTTCTTAGTGTCAGCATGTCCCAGTACTTTTTCGAAGCTGATTGTGGATTTTAATTGCGCCCTCATATGGATGATTGATTGAACAAGGTCCATGTGCTTAGTGTGTGAATTTATGTATGTGTAAGTTGCCGTAACTTCTAAAGCACGGTCATTGTCACAAGAGAATATTGCATTTATTTTTCTTCCTGTAATTGCTTCCATTAGATGTAATGTATGGATACCCACGAGTAGGCCGTGGAGTTCTGCACGATAAGGGTCATTCATACTCCATGAGGAACCGTTTGCTGGTACTGGGGATGGAATAATGATTCTATTCGAAGTATCGAGGGTTTCTATAATCGTAGCTGAGGCTGAGATGTTATCCTCATATGAGCCATCTGCTACTATGCGCAATGTTTGATGTGTCATCACTTTTTCAATTTCCTCGTGTTTTATCTCTTGTAGGGCATGTGTAATTTGGGAGTAATACCACTGGGGTGTATTATATTTGAGCGCAGCTTCATATAAATTACTTGTGGTGACTCCGCCACTTGGTTTGGAGGAGTCTTTCACTTTGGCCCATCCTTCGAAGCTCACTTGATTCACCGACGTGCCCATGCTCGACACTTTCGCTGGATATAGTCCTTTGATGACTGCATCAGTAAGAGTCTGTATCGCGCAAACTCTGTATATAGAGGTTTGCGCCCTTGTTGATACGCCCGCACGTGAGGTAGGTTTGTATATCCGATATAGGTTGCCTCTCACTTTTTTGTATATATATGTATATAAAGGGTTATAATACCACTCATGATGTTTATATATATCCGGTGCAATCCATAGGCCGAGAGGATTGGTAAGCTTTCCTGTGTAGTTTCCATCCATGAAGATTTCGGTGAGGCTTTGTTTCCACACTATCCATTCCTTGACTGAAGGCTTATGCGCCGGCCTTCCTTGTTGGGAATTTAATGAGGGATTGCTTTGTGGTTCCAGTGTTCCCTTTAACATATTCTCCAATATATGTGTACCGTATCCATTGGTAATGTCCGCCAATGTAATTACTCGAAGATATTTCCGACATTTATTTAATATTGCTATGGTGGGAATATCAATTAAGTTGGATTTTGCAAAAGTTTCCATGATTGGTACGTCATGTTCTCGCTGCATTTGGTGCGTAACTTTCCACCCTTGTATTTGGATATCATGTTGCGCGAGGAATTTCCATTGCGATTTTACCCAGGATGGTTCGACTAGGGAAGATAATTTTTCATATGGGAGGTTGTATATTATATGACATGCTCCAATTTCTGCTTGGACTATTTCAAGAGATAATTTCAGTTGGGCCCAGCATGGTGAATTTCCTGTACTTTGTATTAGGAGTTCCTGTATTTTTTTGGATTCTTGTTCCAGGTAAAGGTGAGGGAGACCTAGGCCTTGGTAACGTTTTGGGAGGTGGCGATGGACGATGGGAAATTTCGACGATATGCCACATTTTGGAAGGGTAGCCGTGAATAATTTGTTGCCAAGGGTTTCACATTGGAGGGGGGTGAGAGTAAGAGTTGGTAGAGGATATGTGATCGACTTATAGATTTTGGTAAGAGTTGCTTGTAGATTCCCGTAATGACTCATTCTGCTTTTTTGCATTAGTGAATTCCACTGTGTAACTTTGCCTTCTAATATTTCGTATTGTGGGCCGTCATTCCCATTAGTACACTGATCAACTCCCAGGTATTTCCTGGGTTCATGTACATCATATTTTTCTAATGCTGTCCAGGCTCCTTCTGCATTTGGTATGCTAACATCTTCATCCACTTTTGACACTGGGAGAAGGTTTCCTTTATAATCATAGTGCATTATAGTCCATGCACACTTCGAAGGCCTCATGGCACCTCCTGTGACCTGCAAAACGGATCTCCAAACATTGATGGCATCCTCTGCTCTTTGGATGAGCGCACTTGAATCGTCGTTGGGGTCCGTTATGAACAACTCCGTATCGTCCACGAAAGCAATAAGGGCTAGGATGATTTCCTTTTTTGTGATGGGGGAAAGATATGTAGCATGGAGGACTTCTTGCTTTAGGATCTGGATCATGTGCGTACTGACACAGGTCCAGTAGGGAGCAGCGCCAGTGTTCCCTTGGCCTGCGCCTTGCAGATTGTCGCCAGTGAAAAAGGTATCCGAGTCGCCGTACGCCGTGCGTGTATAATGCTGCGCATGGTGCAAAGGTTCTAGTAATGCTCTTATAACTCTTGCTGGTACTCCCCATTGCATACAAGCCATTGCAATGAACTTGTGGGCCATGCGATCATAGCAATTTGCCGCATCAGTCGACACGATTGCCATTGGTTTCCTCATCATCCTGGAGTTATCCAAGATGAGACGCTTGGTAAGTGCCCCATCAATGGCTTTCTTTCCCTTCCTTCCACCATAATGCTCGTGAGGAAGCAACTTCATGTGTTCTGCCTGAGCCATCATCCTTCTTGTGATATAGATTTTACCAGAGGCGTTCCAGTCGGCCTCACTGATGATGATGGTTCGAAGTGTAGATACATGAATTGAATTAGGCTTTTTGAAGCTCATGATGTCTAGAAATTTGGACCAACGTTTATATGGTCTACCTAACAAGAAGGGAATGTTCATTGAGTGGGTGAGTAATTTTAAAAGTTCTTTATCCTTACAAAGCGATTTATAGACCGCATTGTACCTATTAGACATTGAGGATGCTTTATGCTCTTTGGTGGATTTCCATACATCTTCTACCTCGGTTTCCGTCATTAGGACTGATTGTTTGGGGATATTTTCATCTGAGCGAATGCTGTCCAGCATTCTTAATGTCCATTCATCTGAATTTTCCAGGGTTGATGTACCGTCCATGAGTTCTGACGCAAAGGTGGTATTAGCGAAATTGCCCAGTAATGAATGGTTCTTTGGTTGCATAAGTGGGGTGTCATGGCATGATGTGTATTTCGTTTTTGTCTCACTCTGTATTTCTCGTACCATAGTTTTTGGATCGTTGGTTTCCAGATTGATGCCTTTATTGGTATATGAAACACGGTCCACGCTTTTGATTGCCATTGTTTTAGGGAAATAACGCTTCATATGCCGACTCTGTAGACGTGCTGATTCAACATTCATGATGCGTTTGAGCATGTTCTCCTTTGTTGTGTTTTGCTCGACTGCATTGATCGCCGCAAGTTCTTCATAAAAATGTTTTCGTTCAGTCCATGCGTGTGGTATGAATCGTTTGTATTTTACTTCCGCTTGTTTAAGGCGTTCTTTGACTTCCATGATGGGTAGTTGCATTGGATGATCAATTCTTCTGGACTTCGCTAATCTTCGTATGGTGCGGTTCGAGATACGTTGTCCAACTTTCTTTTTTAGTATAAGTAGCCACAAGCGCTTTTCATTCCAGAGTTTAGAAAGCGTTTCCGAATAGGGGATGTTTCCTGTCCTAAGTTTTCTGCATTTACTCAGCCCATGAGCTATAGCTCGGCCTATTTGGTCATCGATAATTTCCATTTGTTGGAGATTATTATTAAGTGTCGACTCGTTTTGGGACTGTTGGAATAGTTTTGCGGCCTTCACTAAAGTCCCTGTAGCTTTGCAGTGGTTCTTCACTTCTTTTATGAAACGCTTGTAAATTCGACAGTCATTTAATTGTAGCTTTTTCATCGAAGGGGTTGCTACTTTAAACATATGAGCACCTAGAAAGGAGTTCACTGTAAAATCCACATACATGTTCCTGTGGTCAGCTTGGAAGCCAATCCCCTTTTGTAGGATACCTGCTTGTGAGATCATAAGGGATTCCGAGCAAAAAATGGTTGAGATTGGCTTTGATCCAGAGTGATGTGTTGGTGGCATCTTGTCTCTACAGTACCGTGTGAAGACGTTTCGGAGGTGGAGGGTGTTCATCATTTGTTGAAAGATTCCACATTCGACATTTTCATTGGCGTCGATCATAATCACTATTTGGGTTCCTTTCGTAATTTGTGCTTCGATCTCTTTATGTAGATCTTTATCAAACAGCGTTCTAGGATCCGTATTAAGTTTCTTTTTACGGATGTATCTGTCCTGCTGATCATACACTGTGGTTAGTTTAGAGCCCTGGGGTTTGGTTCCTGGTCTATACGCTGTATAGACACGAGTAAAGTGTTGATTTTTTCCTTGGAACTGCATCCAGAGCCATCGTCCTAATTTCCTTTCATCTTTGCCTGAGCTATGGAAGCGGTGTGAGAGCTGACCTACTGCAAATGAGCAGTTTCCACCACGTTGGCATTTTCCCATTTGTTCTGTTACATTATTACACGTTATTGAACGAAAATCCTTCCAGTGATTCTTAATTCTACTATAAAGACTCGAACTCGGATTTAAAAGTCTCCAATTTACATTAGTTTCAGCTAAACCTAGATAATCAGTTTTAGATTTATCTTTTAAGAATTTAAAACTTGCATATGACTTGGAGGTCCTGCTATTGATTCCGATTCCACACGGGTTCGTAAACCATAAGCGAACCACTTGATCAGATTTGGAAGTGTAATTTAGGCCATAGAGGGAATCATGTTGGTCTTCACCATCGTCTGGTTGTTCCATTTGCGGGGTTTTCACATAATCTTCGATTCGTCCGTCCTTGAGT
>Ga0209092_10004337_pt1 | contig 11894 bp, 12 predicted proteins | sample FraStrMetagenome_FD_187446 | JGI IMG/M metagenome (GOLD analysis project Ga0209092, IMG submission 187446) | Marine eukaryotic phytoplankton communities from Arctic Ocean - Fram Strait ARC3M Metagenome (SPAdes) (version 2) | ecosystem: Environmental > Aquatic > Marine > Oceanic | place: Fram... | reverse complement strand
ATAATGTACAAAAGGCTTGTTCATTGGTTTCCATTCTCAATATTTAGGACATGGTCTTGTCACTAGCGGCAAACATGGGTTTTCCACTCTTTTCCTTTCCAATCATGATACCTACAAATACCAAAGCGATAACTCCAACAGCGGCTCCAGCACTTCCAAGTCCAATAGCAAGAGCATTTCCTCCCTTGGAGAATTTGTCTTTGCATGGTTCGGCATCGGGGTAGTAGTCGGCAGTTCCTTCGTTGTAAAGTCCTCCGATATCATCACAGGTAATAGCAAGACATTCGTAGTTATTTTCGAAAGCCTTCTTAACATCGTTAAAAGTGGTACTAGAGGCACCAACCTTCATATTATCGTAGATAGTCTTGGCGTCACTTGCGCTACATGCGTGGATCTTAGGAAGAACGGCGGCGGCAAATACGGCTCCTTCGGCGGCTTCTTTTTCGGCTCCTTGAAGTCTGTCGACCTTGTATGCGTAACGAAGAGTTCCTTGGACAAGAGGGATGGCCATGAGCTCTACAATTCTATCAGCGTTAATCTTGGCGGCGGCGCAGTTTCCGGTGTTGAGGTTGAATTTTCCTTGGGTGAATTCGGCCCAAAGGTCGTAGTTTACTTTAGAGGTTCCATCGTTGTCAGAGTTCTCAACAGTGGTTCCACAAGTGTTGTAGTTAGCACAACGCTTATCTCCAAGAGTGTAAATAAGCTTGCTCTCTGTGGATCCAGTGTAGAAAGCAACTCCCTCATCCCAAGCATGTACGGGATCGTCATTACAGTTGATACATCCAGATTGGCAATCATCAATAGCATCGTAGAATTCACGGATGACATACATGTAAATGTTCATGTAGGCAGTTCCCTTCTTTGTCGCTTCCTTTCTTCCGGTGAATCCATATTGAGAAAAGTCAGCATTTCCCATTTTGAAATTGGTTTCAGTTCCATCCAAGGCAGCAAGTACCCATTGGTTAGCATAGTCAAATTCACCGTAGTAGTTGTAGTATGCTTCGTAAGCGGGGTAGGGACATCCTGGGCATCCATCCCACATTTTTTTCTGAGCACCAGTACTGAATCCAGCAATAGTACGTCCATTGTTATTGTCCTCGGTTTGGTCGTAACTGTAATCGTAGTCAGTTCCACTCACAGTAACAGTTCCAGTGTTAGCCAAACATCCCTCGTAGTTAGCTTCTCCAACAGCATCCAAAGCTCCAACTTGACAGGATACGTAGGAATCTTGCATGTCTGTGGTAATGTATTGCATTCTTAATTCGGTTTCTCCAGCAGGGTGGTCAGCATATGCCTTTCCTTGTACGGGAGCTCCATCGGCGGTAACTCCGGTAATAGCAGTTCCTTTGCTAACGCCGGAAACTAGTGGAGAAGAAAGAACTACGATGGCATAAGATTTGGAGTGTCCTCCTTCTTGGTAGATAGCTTTGGCAGCTGCGAAAGATTCATCAGTGGCAAGTGCAAGTTGTCTTTCAAGGGCGGCTTGATCAAGATCAATAGCATTCTAAAAATTCATAATGACACATAAAATTTACACATTTGTGAGTCTATTGATAAATGATTCCAATCATCCACAAAAGCAAAATTATCATAAAGATATAAAAACTTACATGGTCGGTAACTTGACTTCCTGGTTCGTAGTTTAATCCAATTGGCTCGAAAGATAATCTACGAGACTCAACTGCTTTCTTAACTCCAGCACGAGTCATTGCAAGTGCGGATGGAATGAATGTAAGAGCGGTAAGGGCGGTAGAAAATTTCATTTTTTTTAGTTTCTTATGAAGATTGTGAAATGAAAAGATACTATTCAGTCAAATTATGAGAAAAGGAATGAAAACTCTTGAAAAGAGATTTACAACATACATGAAATAGGTGCATGTAGGTTTCGTAGGTGCAGCATTTGTTTTATTGATGTTTGCTATCAAAGAATTGACAATGTACATGTAGTATTACATCCCTAAAAGTTCCGTCCTTTTGGAATATCGCGTGCTCTGAGTCTGTTCTGTAGCACATGAGCGCGTGCTTAGAATACTCCTTTCAAAAAATGAAAGAAAATTTGTGGTTCGTGCTTTTTTGCACGCGCATTTTTTGTGTCAATCTTGGATGAAACTATTTTCTTACGTACTCGTATGGTAGAAACGTATGTAGAAACCTTCCTCCCAAACAAATGTGCGTAACTATTCTTCGAATTCATCACTCTAAGTAGTCAATGAGCCTCATCTTTTTGAATTCGGAAAGGAATATATATGGAAGAAGTTTCCACTTGGAAGAAAAATAGCCTCATGAATCGCAACACCCATTGTATCATCTTTGATGGTTCTCGATTCCATGGTCTCTAGGGTAACATAAAGATGAACTTTTAAAACTGTGCAAAACAAGGGGACCATTTTATCTTCAGAGATTTGGACATGTCAATTTTATTTCAAAACTTATTTTCCTTCCACATTTTGTTTCAAATGAATGATGACATACTCAACTAATTTTGTATAAGCTATATATTAATCACCCCTTTCAACGATAATATAATACCTTAATTCTCTGGATCGAAACTTCACAGCGGCAGTATCAATAGGATTACTGCTGATTTGTTGAGAGGGAATGCAATGAGCCGGGCATGTCACCTTTATAGAATGAAACATCGGGAACTTGAACAATGTTGATGCATGAGCAGCTGCAAGGCATGGAGACGACCTGCGATAAAGCACGTGTCTGACATGCCACAAAAAAATCAGCTTTTATTTGCACCAATTTAGTGAACCATCTGCTCTAGAAATAAGGCTTTTTTGAATTCATTTTTTTCCTTTGTTCTTCTTTGGAACAACGTTGCAAATATTTTTGTCATTTTTCTTCTTCGTTTCGTACAATACGTAAAAACGGATATGGTTGATAAATGAGAAGAGCAATCACTTCATTGCGAACACCATGTTCTTTTTTTGGAATTGTCAGTTTCACAATGGGTGGTTTCCATCCATCGATTCCTACAAGAGTAGAACATTTATGAAAAGAAAAACAATTGTCATTGGGACTATCGACATCAGTCAAAAACGTTGATGCAAAGCTTCGTTTTTGTGATGGAATGAAAGTGTTTCAAAGCTGTCATCTAAATTTGTGAATTTAATTTTGTTGTTCAATTTTTTATTTTTGTGAATAAAAAATAGAAATAAGAAACGATTCATCCATGTAAAAGGCCTAAATAGAAAGCCTATCAAAGAGCCTTGATATATATATAGATATGTATCCATGTATCCATGTTTTTTCGTTAAACAATAATTAATAAGAGCGCATGTCATGAAAACTTAAGGCATACCATTAGAAGAAGAAGGACAACAAATTTTCCCATGTGCTGAACTTTCGGTGACAAGATACGCTACCGTACTAATTGTTAGGGATATGAAAAATGATTTGGCACATAAGTGCATTTTTATGTTGAAAAAGATACCTTTTACGGTATCCTAATTCTTTGCTGACACATCGCACGATTCACAGCTGTCACAAAACAAAAACCAAAAGATACCTTTAGCTTGCTCGACATGTGTCAGGAAAAGGTATCCAATACATCAAATACGTGAAACCTGAGACCAGCTCTCGTCCAACCATTCACTACGGGTGTTGATAGAGGTGTGACCTATTGCATGCCATTTAGTATCAGTTATTATGGAAAAATAGAGGATCTTGTTACACAAATAAGGAATCTTCTAGCTGCATAAATCAAAATCCTATCTCTTTTGAGACTGCAATGTAGCAGTATAATAGTTCGCCTTTTTGTTTTGCAAACGATGCATATTGCATATTTTGATCACAGTGATGAATATTAATTCTGAGACACTGGCTCAACAATAAGCCGGCCATATGACTTCCTGTAACCAATGCATGTTTTGACTCGATGGTGTAATAAACAATTTAAAATGTAATCGATATATAAACAATTCGTGAAAAAAGATTATGCTTAGCAATGAATTATTATTGAGAGTACGTAAGGTATGAATGTGGTTTTCAACGTACGAGAGAATTCGTTCGATGTATACTGTTGTTTTTCGAAGTGAATGCTGAGAAAAAAACGAGTGTACATCGATCAAATTCTCGAAGACGTCCGAACCTGAGGTTTGCTAACAATTCACTGAAGAAAGTGAGAACAAAAATGGTGTCACCTGGGATGAGATCAGCATCCGAGGTGGCACCATGTTTGGTTCACTTTCTAAGGAAAATTGGAAGCAAAACCGAGGTTGAGGCGCAGAAAATATGGCTTTGTTGTACCATAGTTCTCTATCACAACTCCCATATGTTTTTTTGTACAATTTTACAATTCATTGAAGTTTGCGGAGTACAATATTTTTTTGTTTTGTTGATAACCAAGAGTAATGTATTAATAAGGCTTTGTACCGTTGTTACAATTTTATTTGAGTTGTACAAAAAAATGATTTTGTACAACTTTGTTTTTTAAGTTATTTAGATCTTGTTTTTGTTGTACAATTGTTGATCCTCCAGATCACGTATCAACCAAGTATGATGTTAGAACATGTGCAAAAGACATGCAGCTCAATTCGACCATTAAACGAGGAATGGCAAACGTCCAAACCTCAAACAATTCGATCATAGTTTAATCTCATCAATATAGTACTAAGCTAACTTTATACAATATAGATTGACATAGCTTACTACTTATTTTTCAACAATGTTGTCAACAAGTAATTACAACATACTTTCAATTCAAGGAATTGACAAAGATTCATGATGATTCAACATATGAAACACTATAAGAGATCAAAGATAAAGTCAAAGCAAATGCTGCTTCCGTCGCATCAGATTTAGGAGATGGGGCCAATGGCTGCCTTGGGTTGGTCCTTTCACCAGTCAAGTGCAGCAATATTTCAACAACACCTTATCAACAATCATCTCATCCAGACAAATTGTCCAAATTACTGCAAAAAGTATGGAAGCAACAAGGTTGACAACACGGCATGAGGAAGCATTACAAGAATTCAGAGGAGTGATAGATGTAAAACAGGCACTCATCAAACACCAGATTGTAAAAGTAGTAGATACAACATACCTTAAAAGCCTTTGCAATGCAGATACTAATACTATCACAAAGCAATTGCACAAAGTCCTAGCATACCATTTTCAAAGATACGGCAAAGTAAGATAAGAGAAATTACAAATGGAAGAACTACAAGTCAAAGCATATATATACAACTTACAGGAACCGTTAGTAGTAACATCATTATGCGAGTATATACTCCATCTTTTTAATGTTGGTCCTAAAATAGACAAGGGCTCCATTGGTTTGACATCAGAAAAATTATGGATCATTTAGCACTACTACCGCACAAAGTTGAAAAGAGATCATATACGTCTGTCACATTTGATAGTTCTGTGAGAAGGATATCTATGTCCACAATAGAACCAAATCTGCTTCATTTATATGAACAAGCTCAATGGTTGTTTCTTCATGGACACAATCTCCATCAAGTAAATATGAAGACCCTACATCATATGTCAATTAATGGGATCAGGATGGTAGTAGATGGATCATATTGAGACCAGCGCAGTGTATTTAGTATGGTGATTGAATCAATGGATATGAAATACAAATTACTTGCAAATAGATCAGTGCCATCAAACAACCCTACAGCAAAAGAGAATACAGATCTGTATTGAAGTGAACTATGGGTGTATATAAAGGAATGAAAATATGGAGAGAGTATGAAAAGATAATGAAAAAGCCAACTAAAATTATTTTTTCTTGTAATAATGAGAGAGCATTGGAAGCTGCTTCAAATTACACGTGGTGGAATGTGAAAATGGCTCAATGCTATCTTAGGTCAAAGCTGAACATGTTTTGGGCCATACAGATGTAAAAAAAAGAGGTAACCCCCAATCCAAGTATAACTTCTGAATCAAACATGCAAAATCACGGCAAAGAGCGCAAGATTTCAATTCACATCACCACTACTATTGCACTTCCCTGTTGTACAAAGGTAGCAAATTATGTAGTTCATTTGCAAAAAAAAATCGTGAGCCATATCACAAAATTAACACATAGCCATTTTTGCTGAAGAAGTTTGGATGAACATCAACAATGTTCCAAAATGTGGATGCTATGTATTCCCTCCACAAATTCAGACAAATTTGTAATATGTTACCAATAGAACTAAAACATGGAAAGGTGTGCGCCAAATGTAAACTCTCATATTGTTCCAGATGTTTGTGTGAAGAAGAAATCCATGAACATGTGTCCCGCTATAGGGAAGCTACTGGTGTCAATCGCTTTCAGGGTGGACAAAAGGACCTATACAAATGGCTATAAAAATGGGAACTCCATCAAAACTAGCAGAAGCTATCATCATGAACATCACGCTGTGGCATGGAAACCTTTGTCCATCAGTGACTACCACGTCACCCCTATCCTGTCGACTACAATTAGGAGGGTAGTGAAATTTTATGGAAGATAAAGTACAATATCGTATTTGGGTGGAATATAATAGGAATATATTCAATCTTGAAAACCTAGAGGCTATTGAAAAATTGGATGCTCTTGTTCATACTTTTATTTTCAAGTTACCTGTGGAGTTGAATGGGATCATTTGCCATGGATTTGCAACTCTGGCTTTAAGGGAAGCTTAGCTTTGCAAGGAATTGCCTGAGAATTATTGTTTGTTTCAAACTTCTGTGTTCTGAATGAACATTTTTTAGACTTACAAAATTGCGTGACGCTGGAGTTGGGAGTAGGATACAATGATTTAGAAATAAATCAAGTAAGTACTCACGCTCAATATTGCACTGGTATACCTAACCATTTTGTTTTGTTGGCTAGCCAACGTTCGCTTGTCCTGTAACAGAAAAAGCTCATTAGTAATAATGAATCAATCCCGTTATTGGTGCAGAATGTATTACAAGAAGGAGGTGGCGGTGACAATGGCTACAACTTAATTGTTCAAGAATTAAAAATGATAAGTGAAAAACTTAATGAAATACAAAACCTGGAAAGTGAGGTGAGGGGAAAAAAGAAAAAGAAAAGTAATGAAGAGGACGGGAGTAGGTATACTAGCACTATGCAAATTAATTTGCACTTGCATGAACATTGAATGCATCCATATTCATCCTGATTATATTTTCCCAAAGAAGTGCAGTTTAAGGGACATATTTTTTTGCTATCATTTGAAAGATTTAAGAAATGGAATTCTGCCCTTGAGAGTTCTGGACGTAGAGAGTGTCAGGCATATCAAGAGAGGCACAGTAAATCAGATTGGGAAGACTTGTAATAGATTGACATCACAAAGAGAAGCTACAGCGTTGTTTGAGGAGATAAATGATAGTGTATACCAGCATGATGACAAGGAATCAGAGAGCAGAACAATTCAAATGGGCAACACGGGTTGGAAAAATAAGGAGAGCAATGAGGCAAAATCAAAGAAGAAGAGTTGTTGCTTGGTCTTTCATTTGAGCCATTTGTTATGGCCTTCTTTGCTCATTTTGAACTCATTTTGTTTGTTTGTATCCCCTGCCTCTTCTTCTATTTCGACAAGAAATGTTACCTTGTCAGTTTTCATAGAGAGAAGAGCATCAGATGCCTCACTCTCCCTTGCTATTTTGAAACGTTTCAGTGTTCTTGCTGTTTTCTTTTTTTCTTGGTACGTTGGTTTTGTTTTCTTATCCATTTTATCATCTCTATCCTCTGTAAATTGAGGTATAGCAGGTATATTCCATTCTTCTAACTCACTTTTCTTGCTGAGTTTTTTGTCAAATAGCGTCAGATCCAACAGTTTCATGATCTCCTCGTCATCCGATGATACAGGAGATTGTCAGTTGATTGATAGCTTGATTTTGCAGCAGTGAAGTAAGGATTGTAGATCCTCTTCTGTTTGCTCCTCAAGTGCTTTGGGAGAGGTGACCAAGGCTTTGGAGTTGGCATCTAGCCAAACAGATGTTCCATTCTTATTGGTTCGCTGTTGGCTATGTAGCCTTCCATAACCTGTGCCACTTCAGGTTCACGAAGCTGACATCCTTGTTGGTAAGCTTTGTAGTGACACTGTGTCTCATGTAGTGTCCTGTATAGCCTACTGGTGACAATCCCAGTGTGGTACACGCTTTTTTACCATATTGCTCACTTCTTTGTATCAGGTCCCCTGTGTCCTCAACATTTCATATTCCACAACAATTTTTATGAATCTTGATTCAGGCATAGCAAGTACTCCAAGGTATCTCTTGATTAAAAGTGTGAAGGTATGTAACATACAAACCCAGGATTAATTCTCTTCCTAGAATGCACGAAATTTATTTCTATTTTTCCATCCTTCATCATCTTAACATCTTACATTTGTACTTTTAACACATCCAAATTTTGTAACAGGCCATAGTACTGCAAGGCAACTGTCACACCAAGTAGCACATCCTCATGGAACTTGGACTTCTCACAGAACTTCAAGAGGATATCTGTTTGGTCAGCTGACAGAACTTTCAATTTTTTGGCAACATGAGTACTGCTAATTTCAAGAACCTTTGGATCCTCAAGCACTTATTCAGTTTCCAGCTGTGATTAATGATAAACCATGAATTTGCACAGCTGTAGATAACATAAAGTGTGCTTGGGGCATAAATAATACTCAATTTTGTAAAAAAAAGTCAACAAGCAAGAGTCTGCCTTGTTTTTGTCTTGAAGGTCAGTAAAATTCACCTCCCTCATATGTGTGATCCATTTTTCTTGATAATGTTCATACATTTTTTTACATTTCCTGTTCTGTTTAACATTTCTGTTATGTTTACAATCACAGTAGTGTGGTCAAGGTCCGTAATTTCTTCTTGTTTTTTTTGTTGTCCTTATGTCCATGGCCATATCCCTAACTTCCTTGTACATATGTGCTGTTTGGGTTTTGTTCAAACCAATTAGGTACCTTATGAATAAGTCATCATTATTCTTTATAAATCAAGTAACACATCTATAACTGAGTTCATCCCCCCAAGCTTTGTCGCCCCTCTTTTTATGCTAATACATCTCTAGCTTTGAGAAATTTATATGGACACACCCTGTTCTTTACATCAGGTGAATGCCAACTGTGCCATTAAGAAAAAAAATTTATGAGAAGGGAAATTGAATTTATAAGGCACAATATGAGCCTCCCCATCCACCTGACAAAGGGATGGATTCCTTAGCTGTAGTGTCACCATTGTAATTATCTTTTGTTGCCTGGATGGCAACTTGAACAAAACCCAATGATCTATGAGCTTCATCATTTTGGGTCTATTCCTTGTCCTACCAGTACCACTGGTCATCTGCTCCAAATATCAAATCAACAAACTCCACTGGATTGCATCAACTATCCTAGAATCATTCATCCCACCTACCATGTTCCTCTCATCAAACTCATTGGCGAAAAGTTCTGTAAGCTTGATAATTGTTCATATTGCATTCCTGATGAGTTTGAAAAGACATCTCAATTAGATATTTTGAACAACAGAGCTAAGAAATACTTGGAGCAAAGCCAAAGTCGTACAGCAAAAATGTATGAAAGATACCAAAACCTGTGGAAAGGTTATTGTCTTGAGAACATGATATCAAAAGATGAGGTGCAATGATCAACTATTAAAGATTTTTTTGCTGGGTTAGAACAGAAATACGCACCTTCAACTTTTTGGGTTGTTTATTCCTGTGTCAATTCTTACTTCGTGGAGAAATATGGAAATAACTTGAACAGCTTTGCTAGGCTATCCAGTTTTTTAAAACAAAAAACACACACATATGTTACCAACAAAAGTAAGGTTCTATCACCTGAACAAATGGAAAAAGGCTTAACTATGTGTATGAGAAATGAAGAGAATAATCACAATTTGACTCACCTTGGCGTTACGGAATCTATTCTCTATTTTGATCTAATGTGTTGCTGCGATGCAACTAAGCTAGAACTTGATGATGTGACCATTGAAGAATCTGGTCGTATTGTAATTAATTTTGAACACGCAAGGAAGCGAGTCAACCACGGGTTCAAATTTTATGTGCCTGCACAATACGAAGCTCTGTTTAAGAAGTATTTATCTCAATTGAAAAAAGAAGGAAATGGTAAGACAAGATTTTTGAAAAAATGGAATATCAAGTCTCAAACCTGTGTTCAGAACACGGGCAGAGACAAGGTAGGAAAGGTCATCAATGAGTTCTGTAAGCTCTTGGGAATTAGTGATGATGGGTATACTTCGCATGGATTTCGGAGGTCAGCCGCAACCAACTTGGCAGATGCTGGAGTGACCTTAGTCAATCTCAAGCAACACGGTCAATGGAGTGCAGAATCTTCTGCCGAACCTTACATAGAAAACAGCAAGCCAATCAGGGAGGAGTGAGAACGTTTACTTATGCCGCAGAAAGAATGAATTCGTGTAGCATTGTTGTGATTAACTTGATCAATAAAAAAACAGATGAAATAACAAACTCACAAGAGCTTGGTTGAATACCAGCTAAGGTACATCCAACCAATTCATCACATGCATTTTTGTATTTGGTATATCTCTCGCTAGCCCTGCCTATTGTCCAACCTGCTCTCAAATATACACAAATAATGGGGGGGGACAGGATGAACCCCAACACAGCTATAGGTTGCAGCACCTTTTCTAATTGAATGGGTCCAAAACTCCTCTGCATTAGCATGATATAAATCCCTATAATTGCTAAGGATTTTATGCAAGCACTTACTAAATCTGTATCTAGGAACAACTTACCCCATCAATAACAACCAAAGGAAATACTAAACAGTAACTTACCAGGGCTATCATAGGGCACACAAAAGGACAAGAGGGATTGGATTATGCATGTCTAGCTCCATCCTTGTTCAAGCCAATCTGATCAGACTTAAATCTTGCTAAATAAATCTTTAAATAATAATTATATAGTTTATTTTAACTGTACTTCGATGAACCATACACGTAGAGGGTCCAAAGAATCACTAGCCCTTCTTAAACTAAGGGCTCCCGCATTTCAATTAAAAACAAAACTGTGACTCCAAATCAAGGTTGCTGAAACATTGCAAAGTATTAGAAATGGTTTGAACAAATCCAACATCGTACAATATGGAGCACAACATGGTAAAAAAGCATGTGCCATTTTTGGGAAGGATATCAATATGATTCAAAGAAGTCAGAAACTTCATTACAAACAAATGAAGAAAAAGAGCAGTTAGTTACAGATATGGTTGAAGAAGAAAAAACACTTCAGACACAAACACCTTGATAAAAGTTGACTGCTGTGCTTGTTTTCTAGGATCTAATTCTCTTTTCCTTCAAGATAAGTTCCCTGATAAGTCTACTTTGTTACCAAAATGAATAAGGTTCACAACTATAATATTTGAGGTGAACCTTAAGCACATTGACTCTGTTGTATATGGTTACACTGCTAACTCCAAACCTATAAGAACAGAAAGACTGTTAGGCTCAATCATGCCCAAAAAGTTTCATCATACTAGAAGTACAAGAAGCTAAAAATTGTAAAGATTCTTCACTTAAATATGGACTGGACAGCGATCAACTTAGTTCTTTCTAAATTTCCAATGTGTCATTTTTATTTTATTTTGAACAGTTTTCTATGTTTCCAAACTTTCTATTTTTCAATGCTGCGTGCTGGTTTCATTCCAATGCAGAAACATATTGAAAAAACCTCCCAAACAGGACTCGAACCCTTTGCAATTCTTCTTTGGATAGTGCTATATGAGACCTACAGCAGATTTCTGCATTGATTATATCAGTTGTTTAAATTGCGTGGAGTCACACGACATTTGTCCCAGAAATACATTTTTAATCTATGAAGGAAAAAAATATCTTCATGGTTGTTCTGAAGTTATTTATTTAGCATGATAGAGGATGCAATTTCCAAATGCATACATAGATGCAATCAGGAGTTTGAAAAGAAACAGTCG
>Ga0209092_10004336_pt1 | contig 11897 bp, 3 predicted proteins | sample FraStrMetagenome_FD_187446 | JGI IMG/M metagenome (GOLD analysis project Ga0209092, IMG submission 187446) | Marine eukaryotic phytoplankton communities from Arctic Ocean - Fram Strait ARC3M Metagenome (SPAdes) (version 2) | ecosystem: Environmental > Aquatic > Marine > Oceanic | place: Fram... | reverse complement strand
ACGTTACTATGCCTTATGCACAGACTATCTAGATTAAAAGATGGTTAAGATAATTATGAGTTTAGTTTTAAAGTTTTACAATTATGTTTTTGATCACAATTTACACATACGTCTCATACCAGACGTCTATGACAACTATGTATTATATTATTTTACGTGACGCTGCCAGGGCCCTACTCAAACGACGCCTGCGCTACCACGACCCGCCGGATGGTAAGTCCGACAGGATTTGATTATTTTGCAAAACAATGGGGAATGTACGTACGTACCACCCAACATTTTAGAAACAAATAACAAACACACAAAAACAAATGTTTTTCATCAAGAATAATAAAAAACACAATGACTTCCATGGTGCTCTGAAATGATTGATTGCCTAATTTCCCTTGCTTACGGGGGCCCTCCATCGAAAAAATTTCGTTAGCGGTTGGAGGCCCCCGCCAGCTATTCTTTCACTTCTTTTGGCTCGAATAGTGAGCTCCCGTTCTTCCGCAAGCAACTTCAACCATCTAGCCAACGTCGTAGGGAATGCTTTTTTAAGGTGCCGAGATACATTTAAATGAAGGAGTTTCTCATTACGCGACAATGTTTCTCTGGGCAAACGAAGGTAGGAGCTTATAGAGGACTTTAATTCTGCGGAACATAAGCTTTCTTCGAGCTCAGGATCTTTTTTGTGGACATGGGCGCATCTTTTTTTCCATATCGATTGGGAAAATACCCACAAGGCTTGAATGACTTTTGTTGACCACTGGGAGTCGAAAAAGGGTGCTGTTTCTGGGTTTATTTCTTTTTGGTTTTTGATATGCATTTTATGTATGTATCCCCATTTATATGAAATGTAACCCAAGTGGAATACGTTGGACTTAAGAAGCATTTGATGATTATATGCTTTGAGAAGATATGCATTCGATTTTTTGCTTCCAAACATTGCTTTTGGTTTTTTTGGAGTCCGATTTTGGTGGTACGCTACGAGGAATTCAATGAAAATTGATATCATTGGACCAGGGGTATGAATTTTTTGGAGTTTTTTTCTAAATATTGCTATTGATTCACGATAGGAGGCTTTAGAAGATCGGCTTTGACATTGATAGACGTGTTGGACTGTCTCAGCCTGCAGATGACACCGTAGACACACATTGGAGCGGCCTTGTTGACGTTCTTCTAAAATTGATGCTGTAGGCCATAAGGAATGAATTGTTTTTGTAGTCACCGCTCGATGAACTGGGTTTAATTTTTTGAAAGCTATCTTGAAATGTTCCCAATCTATGATGTGTTGATATTTCCACGGTACGTGAAGCTTATGTTGCAATCTTTGCTCCATTTTGGATCCATGCATTTGCATGATGACATGATAGTTGATATCGCCCGAAATGATCATATTTCGAATGCTCAGAGCTGCGTTTTGGGCAGGAAAAAATGGCGTGGATGTTTTCGGTCCGTATCCTTTAGGTGGATTTTGCATGTATGCAGTGACAGCATCATGCATATCTATGTTTCGCTGAACTTGTTGCGGGGCTTTATCATATTCAAATTCAGGATCGTCATCCGCGTGGCCAGAAACATGTTCCAATGTAACGCTAATCGGTAGACTGGCAAGCAGGTTGAAGAGTTCCATCTTAATATCAGTATCTCTAATGGATAATTTAGTATAAGTGCTCATTTTGACATTTCGTTTTCTTAATGCTTCCTTATTATCACAGAATAACGTAATTGATCCATTGGGTATGTCAAACATATTGCAAATTATTTCAATGATGTGAAGCATTGCCAAAATCGTACATCCCTCTGCCCTATTGCTAGTCACGTCTTCCTCGACACAGTCAACTGGGGCAACCCCATGAATATGGAATCGTGGAGGTATTGTTTCTAGGATGTATGCATGACCTGCCCGAAGTTCCGTAACTGATGCATCTCCAACCCCCAATATTTTTTCCTTTTGTATTGCTACTGCCAATTCCCTCAAATATAAGTTGGAGGAAATATGACCTATTATACGTTGATATGCTGGATGCTTGCTGTGTAGCTTCTGGTAAAAGAGTTTTTTATCACTCTCCGTTGTTTGAAATCGGGAGAGGCTGTTAGGAATGCTCTCCGGAGACGATTCGAAATTTGGTGATTGATGTCTTAACTGCATGGGAATCTTTTGTGGAGATCGTGCCTGTATGATTCCAATCTGCAATATTGTTGCGGTGATAACAAACACATCTTGTATGTACTCTGAGTGATTGAGAATACATGCAGTACTTCCAAAAGTTAGTATGTTCGTAGTGCTGACTAATCTTCTATGTGTACTAATCCTTCTATTTTTTTCATATCTGAATAAATACTGGAAACACTGTGATGTTCTCCATTCGAAGCTGAGAATGGATGTTAAATTTCCAAGATGATGACCTGTACGTGATTCTTGAAGGATTCGTGTCACTGTCGTGTCCCATACCTCCTGAAATCGTTTTGGCAGGTGTGGGATTTTTGGGAATTTATCATTGTGGTAACTTCGATCTGAAAGATTTCGTATATTCCGCCTTAATCTAACTTTTGATGTATCAAGCATTTCGCCAACGTAGTAGATGCGAAGGTATAATCTGCACAGATTTATCTGGTGAAAGAGTGTAGAGTGCAGACCCCATGAAGAAACCAATTCCATAATGTTTGTATCATTCTGATAGCAGGGGGGTGGTGTCCATGTACCTGTGATATGAATTTTACCTTCGATCTTCGATATAAATTCCCATAATCTTTTGATCCATGACAAAGAAGCGACTTCTTTGTACCGATCAAAGTCATTTTCTAGAATGGGGGTACTAATTCCTACTTCTTGTTGTAGTGTTCCCAATGCTATTTTAATGATGCATCCTGTTTTATCTTGCTTGCGACAGTGTCCTAGAAGCATGCGCACTTTTTGGATCCCCTGTGACGAATATAGATGGGGAACCTGGAGACCCCCATATTGTATTGGCCCGTGAATTATTTCTCTTGACGTCTTAGAGTTGATCCCGAGTTTTTGCAAAAATGGAGACAGAATCGGTGACATAATGTGTTTGCATTGATCTTCACTTATAAGACTAACACCTAACGGATATTCCAACGCCTTCATGATCCCTTGACGAAGACTCATGGATACATCATATCGATTTAAATATCCTGATTTAATTTTATTCCCCCAGTTTTGAGCTTTTTCATAGAGCTCTTTTTCTTGATCTTTAGTATTGCCGTCAGGAGCACTGACTGTACCTAACATTTTTCGGCCTTCACTTGGATTAAGTAATATGATATCCTCTGTATTTCCGGTAAAAGTTTGATCAACTTGTAACGGTGGATATTTTTCAGCCGTATTTACCATGGATTTCTTCCCTCCCTTCCATTGAAATTCCAAAATGTAACAATAACATTTATGTAAAGCAAGTTTGCCTCCACTAGTGAAAAGTAAGCGAGAGTAATATTCGACATTTTTTTCAATTTGTTCAAATATTGTTTCCATAATGGGAACCGACCCTGTCTCTTTTGGTTTGTACATTATCATCCCATCTGACGTTAGTCCTCCGTTGACATCGTCCACGAACGCATCAAAGCATCTTACAAGAAATGTTATATTATCCGGATGTTGTAGGTGCATGCCTGGTGTATTCTCGTCCATAGCATCACTTATGATGTCGCTTATGGAGGCCCAATTGGGAGGCGACCACCCGGTGCCTTGCCCAGTCCCAAAGAGGTATCGTTCTAGCGTGGTGCCATAAGAGTGTTGCGTAACTCCGTGAGCCAACTTAAGTTTATATTTACATGTCTGTAACCATTTACACATAAATCGCGTAAGATGTTTCGGAAGCCCCAAACGAACCAATGAGTAGCTTAAAAGAACAGGTATGAGCCTATCGTAGCAGGCCTTCGCATCATTGTCGAGTAGAGCTGCCGGTTCCCCATAATGCCGGATGACATCCATTGTCAACACTTTGTTGAGAGCTGCCGATTGGCCCTGGCAACCTTTCCTGCCTCCATATTGGTTGGAGTTCCATGCTGAATGGAATTCGCCATGTTTCATGAGAGCTCTACCCCACACCGATCTGAGTACAAAGTTAAAATCGGACTCCACCAAATGGATGGTCCTAAACTTATGAATATGTGGTGTCCCTTGTATCTTTTCCAACAGGATTCCAACTACATTTTGCCACCTACGAAGCGTATGCTCATTTTGGACAGCGATATTAATGACGCTAGCTATTACGGAGCTGACATCTTCATCGAAGGCCGATGCCTTCCAATGACCTAGGTGGAGGCCTGAGGGAGATGAAGACGTACGTTCTTTAGCTCCTTTATAGAAGCTACGATATTTTTTTGTCGTGATTTCTACATCTTCCATTTTCATTTGCGGTTGGATTTTGGACGTCATATGTTTCAAAAAACATTTTGATTCCATCGGAAGATCGGATTTGGTGAATAATTCTCCCTCCATGATCGAACTCATCTGTTCATCAGTCTTAGATACCGGATCAAGTCTCTCTTGCCATTGTTTTGTTGCGAGTGGTGTTTCCTGAGCTTGAGAATAATGACACAGCTGCCATTCTTCTAATCTCCTTTCAATTTCGATAGAATCAGTGATGAATGTCCAAGATGGTTTATTGTTTTGATTGGAAAGATAATTCCATATCTCCAATGTGGAACTATTTTCCATCCCCATTGGAATACCGAGGCGATCCACTCCTCCTCTTCTGTTGGGCTTTACGGTGAAATGAATCTTATCCCACGAACGACGTTGTTTTTCACGTTCCTTCATATCTTTAATAATACTTATTTTTTTCTTATCATGTAATTGAATAGCTTTTTCTATACAGCAATCTAGATGATCTTCCCTAGTAATTGCTTCTTCTTCATGCATAAATTTTAGGTCATTTTTCATACTCTTCAAATATTTTTTTGCATTTGATTCATCTGCAACTTCATAAGGTGGGATGTCAATGGATTCTCCATACCGAATTAAATGATCAGCATTTTTTTTGCCGTTACGCAATTTTAATATACTTTGAACAATCCGTATCTTTTGCACTATCTTATCCATCGGAGTTGCATGTTTGTAACGGGACGGGTCCGGTAGCAACCTATCTTCTGATCTCAGGCGAATTTCAGTAATCTGTTCGTCCAATTTTTCGAGCTCCTTCTCTGCTATTTCGTTAAAGGATTCCACCTTAATATATTCCTCAAGATTACGGATCCTTTGTACTATGCTGTGATGTTGGAACTGATCTTTTACATAACAATTATATTCCTCTATCCTTGGATGATCATGGATTCTTAGTTTCCTAAAATCTGGTGGGACTATGGGAGGAACGTGATCAAATAGCTCTAATTTGAAATCTACAAAAAATGGAATGTGATCTGATAAGTGAAAACCTTCTTGAGTATCCAACACTCCTAATCTATCCACATATGGAATTAGGTGCGTGGAAGTAAATGCATGGAACACACTCCGATGATTGCCTCTCGATGATGGTATCACACCATGCAACTCATGATATACCTGCACCATCGAACACGATTGTTGCAACTCTCGAATACCGAAACCCGAATCCAACTGTATGTCCTCGTTGAAATCTCCGAATATTATCGGTAATTCACCATTTTCATGGCCTTTCTGGATTTCCGTAATTAGATCCTCTATGCATTGTCTCCTCGGATCAACTTTTGGATTGTTCTTTCTCATACACCGATATTGTTGCATCCATGCTGTATCCACTCCTGCACTAGACAAACTCATTTTGTTGGGTCTGTATACATTGTATACGGCTATTGTTTTTTGGTGCGCTTGGAAGACTATTTTAACATACCTACCATAAGGGTCCCTGTAATTCGTTTTGATCCGCGAGGGCATGTGATTGAGGCACACAGACATGACACCTCCAGGCTGGTATGTTGTCTTACTTGGATTATCCCACCTACAGGAGGATACTAAAGTTTTAGTTGGTATGGGTGACCAAATCGCCTTGTTTCGTAGCTTCGTGTCATAGAAATGGTCCTGAACTTTCCAATCAGTATTCGTTTCACTTAGGAGAATGACGTCAGGCGAATAACCCTTGAAAGATTCCATACAATATACATAGTGGTCAGAGGGATTTTCTTTTTTATGGTATAATCCACGGCAATTTTGAGCTATAAAACGTATTGATTTCGCATTCTTAATTGTGGGATTTTCGTGTACGGATGAAGAGGGCGTGGCGAAGGCGCAATTTCCTGTATCAGATATCGACAACACTGCTGTTTTTGAGGATTGGCTTGGTGAGGAAGTATTTATGGATGCAGAGGTTTGTGAAGGTTCCCGATGCTCTGGAACCGCCTCAGCTCCCCTTAGGCTTGGAAGCTCTTCATGACACACCGGTGATGATGGAGCACGTTGGGGAGAGAATTGAATTTCTGTTGGGAGTGGTGAATGAGTTGATAGTTGAGATGAAACTCGGATTTCAATTTCCTCCGTGTTTTCGTAATCTCGTATGGAACTGCTTTGCGATAGAGGTTGCCGTGAGGCAGTGGAGGATTTAGGTGATGCAGTGTCCTCCATCGAAGGTTGGCCGAGTGGAAGAAATGAAGATGCTATGGAGCATGTGTCCTGATCGGACGCTTGAAGATCGATGATTGGATGGTATTGTATTCTACTTTGAGACGATGATGATGTTGCTGATATCGAAGACGTACCAGTGGAATTAAATGATGGGTCGCCTGGCTCTCCTGCATAGTTTAACCTAGAGAATGGTATAGACTTGGGGTATCGCTGTGTCCATTTGTGGTGATAAGATTCCCTATTGATTATGCGGTGGAAAGTTTGACTTGGAGTCGTAGAATCTTCTTCCGATGATGGAGAAGGCAAAGAAGAGTATCGCTTCGGTGGTTGTTTTGGAGCTTCAGACATTCCGGGAGGCTTTTCTTTCGAGATCGAGGATATCCCTTTCTGTAAAGAAGTCTCCGAGCTGGTCAAACCAAGGCTCGATATTTTCGATATGTTTGATTGTTCTTCTACCTTATCTATCATGGAATCTATATACTGCTGCCTTGCCGTGTATTCTTGTTGGAGGGTAGTATATTTTTGCATCTGCTCTGATAATGTTGTCATCATTGATTGGAGATGATCAGCTGGGTCAGATGGATATTTCTCTATGGAATGAAATTCAGCATCTCCTACCGTCATTTGAGGAACTCTCACATTGCTTTTGTGTGGTTTCATGGTGCTGCTACTTTTCCTTTCCGAGTCTCCATGGCGTATTTGTGATGGACAAATATTCGTGGAAGCATGTACCATATGTGCACTTCTGGTGCTTCGCCTACTTTTTTGCGGTGCGCTTGTGGTTTGGTGGCTGGGTTCATATATCGACCCACCATCATCTGACGCGGATATAGATGGTGAATGTCCTGGTGATTCCGCTTCAGAGTATTGAAAGTCATCTTGAAGAATGATTTTTTTCGTAGAAGATATTTGTGACGATTGCTCTGATTGATATACCAACGGAGACGCTTTGCGAGATACCTCCTCAGAATCGCTTGATAAACTCGACGATGAGCTAGAGGATGTCGATCGAGGTCTTGTTGTTGGTAACGCCGCTATTGGAGCTTTGGTAATCTTGGATTGTAAATGGAATAGTGCTTGGGACGGTAAATAATTTTGGAGTGGAGACAACCTTGGCTTTGTATTTTGCTTTTCGACTAAGGATGTAAAAAATCTAGATATTTTCACTTGCGTTTTTGTCGATCTTGATGTTTCTGGAAGGTTGGTTTCCCATGGGACAACATTTTTTGCTTTCAATGCTGATTTGATAACACGAGAAAGAGGTGGAGTCGCATGTGTCGAATGTTGTGAATTAGATGTTGAAGAGGATTGAAAATAGATGTTAACATTAGATTTAGATTTATTATCACTTGATTTATCATCTGTGTTAATGTCACTTGAATCACTATGCTGTTGTGGTGGTGGATGAAAAAAAGGGAACAACTGTTTTTTACAGGGCTTTGGTTCCGGTGCCGCCCTATTTGGTTTGCTCATGATTGAGCTCCCCTACTGCCATCAGGGGTATCGGCAAAAAGTTTTGGTTTGATTATGGTTTCGTTAAAATTTACGATTGAGTTGACACTTTGCAACATTTGATTTTGAACGTCGGCTAAACTTTCAATGGTGCTCTGTTGTTGTTCCTGAGCTTTGCGAATGTCTCTAATAGCATTAGAGTTATTTGCGATGGAATTACTCATTTTGGATATATCGTCACCATATATTCCGACGGTTTGAGTAATTTTTGAGATTTCCACCCCATATGATTCCATGTGTTTGGACATATTGGATTGATTATTCTCGAGGTTGCGCATTCTTGCTATGCTTTCGGTGACTGTTGAATGGAGTTGATCATGTTGTGTATTTTCCACAAAATGCTTTGGGAGTCGGCTAGCCCTGTGAGGAGTTACTGGATGGACTGGATCACCCTCTCGTGTGCGTTTGGAAGCTGGTGGAGTTTCGTGAGGGATGTTGTTTGTGACTGTTGATGCAAACGATCTTGTATTGGTGACATATTGTACTGCAGGTGGTTCCGATTCTTGATCCTGTGGATTACAATCAACTTCGGGAGCTAAATTCTTAAGAACATTTGCATATGACTGAAACTGACGAGTTATTTTGGGGAAATCTTTCACATATGGAGGATTGCCGTCTTGACCGACTAAAATCCGTGAGAGATCTGTTTGAGAGAAGTAAGGCAGCATGGCAGCGTCCATGTTGTGGAGGATGGAGAGGGCTTCTTCCATATTATCCTGTGTGACAAGCACATAGATTTTGTTGAGTTCGGTGGATGGGTACGTTGCATGGAATAAGTTCGAGTGTGTTCGGGTTGATTGGCACAAATAGAAGAACATCCTAGGACTAAGTTGAGAGAGTTCGTTTGTGGATGCATCGAATTCTTTCTCGACTGAGGCTGTTGGTCGTGATACTGGATCAAATTCCGTTTGGGGTTGAGCTTGTGATTCGCCCTCCTCCTTGCCATTGACACTTTCCATGTCCTCATCCTGAGTGTTTGGATCTGGCGGCTGAGTTATCTGCACATCGGATTGTGGAACGTTTGTAGAGCTTGCCTTAGCAGATGCATGCGGAGAATTTGGAGAGGTATCTGGTGGAGGATGCTTTTCGTTTCCATTCAGCACAAAATTAGTCTCGAAGTTTGCTATTCCATACACAATAAAAAAATGGATGGTTTTATGAAATACTTGTTGAGATTTCAATATTGCTTGAAGATGGTTTCTCGTGCAAAGGCCCATCGGATGAGTTGTTATGAAACGGTATCTTGCCAGGTATCCAATATCTTCTTCAGTTTCATCTGAGAACAATTCGGAAAATAGTGCTCGTATATTTTGAACTTCGTCGAGGGGGCATCTTGTCATGAGGACGCGTTGCGACACTCTTGTTTTGCCTACCGACATTGATTCCATTTCTGGTTCTACTTGAAATTCTATTTTTTTATTGAAATGCTTAACAATGAGAGGTTGGAGGAAAGTTTGGAAATCTGGGCGATGAGTGAGTTCGGGATGTCCACCCAAAAACCATCCTGCTTTGCCTGTACGAGTCGCTTTCAACTGAGAGGGAGTAATCCAATAGTCAATATTCTGTAGTTTTTGCATGAGTCTCCATTTGATTTCTTTGATTTTCATTGAACTTCGGATTTTACATTTCGTAGATAGTGAGCCCCCATTAGTGTAAAATCTCGGAAAGTATATGCTTAACTGTTCATGTTCCTCTGGTATCAAATTCATGTGATTGATCGAGTTCGCATTATTAATTCCGTCATAAGATAGAATTTTTACATGTGGATCAACTGATAGAAGCATTGCGAGCGTGTTTTTCAACCACACCATTTTCGGTCCTTTCTTAGCATTGCGACGGCGTTCCAACACGCAATAAGTCACGTACGTTTGCGTAGGATCAGTATGGAGATTAGGAACTATTCCGTTTTGCAAATTTGCAAAAGCCAATGATGATCTTTGTTGATTTCCGGTGTTTGAATGCGCTTGACTCGTAGAAACTCCGCGTAAATTGCCTTTTCTCAGGCGGGGTCCTCCTCCTCTGCCTGAGGCTGGAGGGCCTCCAATCATCTTGTTTGAATAACTGTAGCCTAAGGACTGATGTCTTGATTTCCGAAAAATTGGGTTTTTCTTGGAGGGGTCGTTTTGCCTTCCACTTTCCTACGTACGTAGAATTCTAAAAAAATGAAATTAAAATTTTTTGCTTGGATGAAAAGTAATGATAGTTTTGTGACCATTGATAAAGTAAAGGTAGGGTTACTAGTTCACACAATTGGTTTCTTTTATAAAATACACCCTGACTTCTTTAATAGAGAGGTGCTTAAACAAGACATCATGAAACATTTGAAAGAATTAAATTTGGGTGATGATGTTAATGTATCCCCACGAAAAATTTCGATCCGAACGAATGAAGGTCGTGTAGAAACTAGAGCATTGGCGATTGAAGTTCCTAAAAGGAAAGAGATGTGATTAACCGACATATGATGAAATACAAATATGAAGCATGTGCAATATACAGCGTATGCATTAGCTAAATTTATCTAAGATTTAGATAAACTTACTTAAACAAAATAAATAGCAATGGTTATTTAATTAGAATAATTAAATAGCATTGAAATATTTAGTTAGGATTCGAAGCAGCACGTGACTGCTCGTATACTACGTCATCAATAAAAATAAAAACAAAAACAATCAAGTCTTCTTTAACACAAGGAAGCCAGTTCAATGTTGAAGAACATGAATGTGTAATTTGTGAGCAAAGTAATAAATATTAAAACTAAACTTATAATTATCTTTCAACCATCTTTTAATCTAGATAGTCTGTGCATAAGGCACATGTGAGGATCTTGTGTATGTTCCCTTTTTGAATATGAGGGATGAGGTGTATAAGCAAACGCTGAAAGAAATTTTTTATGGACAAAACATTTATTTGCATACTACACATCGAACCAAGTAGAACTTGCTTGGCTCACAAGATACCCACAACCAACCAAGATAATCTTGGACAGAGGAAATAAATTCCTAGCCGAGTTTAAAACTCTCATCGAAGATGATTATGACATAACAATCAAGCCCATCACGGCGCAAAATACGAGAACCTGTGGGACAACATACTAGCCTCCACTATGTTTGCCCTAAGGGCAACAGTCCATACGACCACTAGGTTCACCCCCACGCAACTAGTCTTCGGACGAGATGCAGTGCTGAATACACGACACGAAGCCGATTGGCACGTGTTTAAAGAACAAAAGCAAAAGCTTATCAATCGCGGAAACGATAGATAGAATCGTAAACGCAAGAGTCACACCTACAAGGTTGGAGACCTAATCTTTCTAAAGAATGAATGGAAAACTAAATTTAATCAGGAAGCCTACAAGGGCCCGCTTAGAATCACTGATGTCAGAAATAATGGCACAGTAAGAGCCAGATATGGCAGAGTCACCGAGACTTACAATCTTTGTAACATTAAACCTTATAAGGAATGATACGGTGTCCACCATGGGGCAGTATGTCATACAAATATAATGAATAAATGCATTAAATCATTATTTACGCGTCATATATATATCACCAGTGTCACTATTAGATATTGTGAGTAGAGTGTACAGTGCAAGTGTCTAATACGGCTGTGGACCCCCATATAAAACGAGTATAGGCCAGTTTCTGGTAGAAGTGTAAATACTGATTATGGAGTCATGTTTTTATTATATGTTAAAAATGGATATTAATACGTATGCTTTAATTTGTTAAAAATTATTAAGTTGAAAATGATTATATGAAGCATACATACGTTGAATGCAAAGTTGATACAATTATTGATTTTAGTAATATCTTATGTAAGTAATTTTTAGTCTGTTCACGTA
>Ga0209092_10004335_pt1 | contig 11899 bp, 12 predicted proteins | sample FraStrMetagenome_FD_187446 | JGI IMG/M metagenome (GOLD analysis project Ga0209092, IMG submission 187446) | Marine eukaryotic phytoplankton communities from Arctic Ocean - Fram Strait ARC3M Metagenome (SPAdes) (version 2) | ecosystem: Environmental > Aquatic > Marine > Oceanic | place: Fram... | reverse complement strand
ATTAACGGTTTAGAAATGTGAATGAATAAATGTACTGAGTGTTATTGTTCGCTGAACTTTGCACTTTGAATCACGTTGTTTGGATTTTGGTGTTGACCTTTCCCTTTGCAGAAAATACTGGATCTCGCTCTATGTTAATTCTGCCCTATATCCCTTTTGCTATTCTCACAGACAACCTACTTGGTCTACAAGCAACACCTATTTGACTAACTCGTACAGCAATCATCTTAATGACACATCTTTTCAAAACAAGCTCTAACTTGCGGATTCCTCAACTAAAGGAGACAGCCGTTATTGGGGCAATCGGCAATCGACAATAAACACACTAATCAAAGTGAAGATTATTGACATGTGAATAAGAGAATTGCTTCATCGGAATGTCAAGAATACAAAACATCAGAAAAAAATTAACCACCGTAGTTCATAAAACCCTGGTGTCAAAGATCTCCATAGATCCTTTTGCGATTACAGAAAACATTAAATTATTTGACGAAATCGAGTATGACGTAGTAGTCGCGTTTCGAGCGCCTGTTCCAACATCTCATTGCTGTTTACGCTCGTAGATCCTCCATTTAACCTGTGAAGTCTCCCTGTCTGGAAGTCACAATGTCGCAACATTATGAACTCTGCAGTCTTCAAAATATATAGATATCACGACCTATTCTATTCCCTTTTCATATTTACTAATTGACCACCCCTATTAAAGGTGAGAGATCATATTTTAGTTGTTAGGTCATATACATGTATATTTATTTCATACTCGTAGCCTCCACTACTAGGAACATTGGGAGTGCAAATACACACACAGACACACGCACATAACTATATAAACACATTTCCCTCATTTCACACATTTCCCACATTTCCCACAATATTCAAAAGAAAAAGAGCCAAGAGCAAACATACACATTTTCATCACTTACATCCAACATCCAACACACCTGTCCATGTCTACGAATCACAATGACAACGATAATGACCATGACAGCTCACGACAAGAGCAGCAACCAACTCACACTCAAACTGCTGCTGCTGCTACGACTCCTGCTGCTCCTCGAATGACGGCAGCCGATCGAAAACGTATGTTAAGGCTGAAACGCCAACGCAGTAATAACAATAATCAGCATTTGAATGCAAGTACAAGTACTAATCGTGATAACAATGTGAATGGAAGCGTGAATGCCAATACGGATTCAGTATTGGCTTCTTCTAGAGGTCGTTCGTCCTGGTCCAAGAAAAGTGGTACGAATTCTGTCTTTTCTTTTGCCAAAATGAAACGACGTGCGGATCATGATCATCCTTCCTTTTTTGGTGCCGTCATGAAACGAGCATCTCCTGCCTCGAATACAAAGATAGAGACGAATGCTAATACTAATACTTACACTGACTCGGGTGTACAGAATGTAAAATTTAAGTCTGAAGGCATTCAGTTAGAGGAGTCGTCATCTCGGTTCGGTGATGCTCTTACTCGCAATGCAAATAAAAGCAATAGCAATGGTAACAGCTCGAGCTCGAGCTCGAGCTCCAATTATCAGCACCTGTTTTCATTGCCTACGCAAATAAAAGAATATGCTGCAGCTCGTGCCAACGGCGCATCCGATCCTGTGTTACATCCTCATAATGAAAATTCAAACTCGAATTCCAATTCTGGATTTGCCATTTTGAAGGTGTTAGATAATATGACCAACTTCGCTAACATCAACGTTGATACAAATATGCGTGTGGAAGATACTAACATGTTTCATAATGGTCACAATTCGAACGATTCCACATCATTGGATGATTGGAGACAAACTAATATAATTCTACCTTCGCATGATTTTCCACTTCGACCGACGATTGGAGTTGTAGATTGGTCTTTGAAGAAGAGTATCAAAATTGAATGTCATCCCGGTAGATGCCTGCAAAAATCGTTTGTTCGACATTTTATGAATTCGTCACTGCATATGCATTGGAATATAAAGAAAGTAGCACACCAGCTGATATCAAGTAATGCCTTCTTATGCTCAGATTTAGAGAATGATGATGAGTATTCAACCCAGAAGAGACTTCTATCATCGCTTGAATCTGATGAGGATCGTGCCTCGGCATTGTGGTTATCTGGCACTCTATATTGGCAACACCCCTCAACTCATCCTTTGCCGTCTAAAGTGTTATCAACTCATTATCATAGCAATAATAAAAGTAAGAAGATCAATGACGTAAAATATAGAGCAGTAGTAGAAGCAAATGGTGAAAATCATAATCATCAACAAAAGAATACGTCGACCCTCTTTTCTTTAAAAGGAAGGAGTGCATTAATATCCAACGGTTTGCCAAATAACGTTTCGTATAATCATCGTACACGTGCTGCAGGTACTGGATGTCTTGGTGGGCTTGGAAGCAGCGCCGAAGATAAGGTGACGATAAGTACAATGATGAATACGAGGAGACGTGAGTGGGCTGATGCATTTCGAGATCTTTACTATTCATGGGTGTCAAAAATATTGTTTATGAATCAACAACGTAAGAGGTTTAACTTAAATGTAGACGAGACGAAAAGTAGGTGCGCGAAACAACTTCCAATTGGCAATTCACCTTGCTTCTATGCGCTATCGCCCGGGAGGACTGTCCTATTTCGATGTGCAATGGCTAGTGATATACAAGGCATGATCAAGAAGAAGAATTTACGGTATGACGACCAATATATACCGTACATTCTGATTTCTTCATCGTCGGAAGATTTTCGTGAGGAATTGAGGGCACGAGGTGTCACAATACGCTTGACTGGTGGAAAAGAGTATAACGAACCGACAGAAGATGAAACCGCCGTTTACGAGAAGGAAGTTGAAGCGCTGCGCCGAGATATGTCTACTGGTGAACAAGTTGGTCTCGAGGTTGACGTGAAAGTGAATGATCGGAAGAAGGGATATCCAGCCCCCGAGAACTCAGCACTATCTATCTTTGGTGAATCTGATTGCCATTCATTTTATGAGATATTCCATGATTCTTTTGGATCGGCTTTCATAGGAAAGAAAGGTGAATTGTTTGATGTGCCTCTTTTACTAAATCGAAGTATAGGACCAACAATGTATGCTACAATGAAACAACTTCTGGTTTCAGATTGCTACGATGGCTGCAATCCTAGGAAAAACATGTCAAGCAATGATTATGCGTATATAGAATTACGAGGTGAGAATTTTTGGTATCACATCAGCAATTTTCAAAATCTTTTTAATAGCTTCTTCGACTCTTCGTTTGTGTAAATTTATTACAAACATAGGTCCTATTTTACCTTGTGCGTTTCATGATATGCTAGGTGCTACAGCTTATATGTTGAGCATCGATAAAGAAAAAAATAGTGAAAATTCTAGCAGTTGCATGATGGAAACCAAAGATGAAGTAGGAAGTCATTACTTTGTTGCGCACGCAAGAGTTCACAAAGGCGAACAATTTCAAAGTGTTGATGAGCGAAGTTTTCTCGGTGAGTCATCATCAATATTTTTCAACGGCCAATTGCGTCAGAACAGCGATAAATTAGAGTGTTCAAATGGCACAGTGATAGGTACAACTCTTTGGGATGTGAGTCGCGTAAATTTACTTGACTATAAAGTAATCCCCTCATTAGCATCCCGGTAAACAAATTTCCGAGCTAGTACACGTAATACGTAATCAGCGAGTCTTCACAAATAATTGTGTATATATTCACAATCTTGGTATTGGATATGTTTGATTATTTCAAACATCTACTTGAGCTATTATTCGTAATAGGTAAAACGGTAAAACTGCTTAATTTTATGATTTCCCGCATGTTTTTTTCACGATTCCATAAAGGTTGATATTACTGCAATGATATCGACTTACGGTGATCAAACGTGCAACAAAAAAGAGTAAGTAGATTCACATGTATACCAGACTGCAGATGATAATTTGAGTTTACAGTTCGGTGAAAATACTTCGCGTGTGTGTTTAATGGCAACGTCAATATTCCTTACTTCATTTGTCACATATCTTGGTGATCACTCGTGAAATCTTTGTGTGCAAAATATTTGTTGTCTACAGCGCGCGAGTTGAAATCCATAAGTAAAAGCGATTTATTGACTTTTTGCGCCTTTCTGAGCAAAGCGTCAGCCGCGAAACGCGTCTCGCGTCGATCCTCCATAGCTCGTTTCGTAGATTCATCGTCACCGATACCCCATACTTCAATATCTTCCACATCGAAATACCGATCCCAATCAGATGCCAAAAGCGAACCTTTCTCAAAAGAATAATCAAACGATCCAGCCTCACACTTCTCGAAATTTTCTGTGATATGCACTCTTGGTTTTTGTACTGTACCGCCTATAGCTAACCCATTTAACTTAACGTCGTACCGTGATGATGTACAAAGGTACATAAAATTATTGCTATCCTTCACCTGTTCTGATTCAGGCAATGGTCGAAAAACACCAAATGTTGGCTCCATTTGAAAAAGAAAGCAATCCGAGCTGCCATAAAAGCTTATACTTTGCTTCCATCTCGTTGCGGAATAAAATCCGAAAACTCCCCCAGTTGACTTTACAATGATAACTGTCGGGTCTGTATACCCCACAAGTGAGTATTGAAGCTGACGGAAAGAAAATCCATCGATCGAATTATACAATTTTTCTAGCTGATCAAATTGAATTCATGAGAAGAGATTAAAAGAGAGTATACGAAAAATTCTTTCTGAAAGCAAAGAGAATACAAAATCTTGAAATCGCACCTTCTTGGAAAATATGGGCGACATGCATGCCAACATAAATAATCGGTCGTATGTGAGAAACGAAGATTTCGTTACATTATCATGTGAAGAAATGTAGGGAAAGAATGGCTTAGTTTCAAAGGACGGCCCAAACATTAAAGATTGCAAAAAAAGTGACAATGTCGATGCAATCTGCGGAGCAACACGGTCAGCCCAACGAAGGAACGTCGTCCTCGAAATTGCTACATCTCTACACATCTTCACGTCAATCGGATCTTCTGGGGCTTGATCTGCTAATTCTTCCTTTGCAAGAGATCGTACAAGAGATGCGGGCCCTACCAATACTTCCTTACTGTCCACATTATCATGATCATGATCATGATCATGATCATCATCCTTATTATTATTATGAACATAATCTACAGATAATCCACAATCTTCTCCATGATAAAATGGAACTAGGACATTAGATGCCATCGCGAGTCGATAACTCAAATCAATTAAACGACCAGCAGTAACATTCTTTATTTCTCCTGCACCATAACTGACCACCAAACAATCATAAAATGCCCTTCGAGTCGCATCAACACCACGTTTACCCAAACAATTGGCCATACCCTCTAGAAACACCTCGAGCTTTTCCGTTTCAGCACTGCAAAATGAAAAAACGAAAGCAGAGCTAAGGATGGATTGCAACCCTTTTCCAAAATTAATTGGAAGCATACGTTCTGCAGTGGACACCGTTTCTAATTCTGGTACCAACACCCACGATGACGATGATGAGTCGAGACTAGGATGATGATTTGAAGAGCTGACATCGGAATTGGAATCGGAGGCATCGATTCTTGCAGCAGCCGTTGCCGCTATCTGTTGAATAAAGGTGACATTGAAATCCTCATCACGATGACATGCATGATGCTCCTGCAGCCTCATGAGTAACGAGAGTTCCTGTCGAGCAAAGCATCCGTACTTTTCCATGAAGGCTTCCATCCACTTATTATCGATATTCATATTATCGTCATTGTTGTTGTACGTGTTATTGTGATCCGTCATCGTCTTCTGTCCATTGCTGCTGCTGCACTCTATCCACGTCTGAACCCTGAACCTTAGGCCTTAGGCTTAGGCTGGTTATTAATATTATATGTAAATGTATGTAAATGTATGTATTAGAGATTAGTAATATACCGGTATATAATACTCTTCGAAAGTATATTTATATTCGTAATGTCAATGTCATGGTGAAAGTGCCTATAACCGAATGAGCTATAATAGTCTGCTAACGGGTGATAGCGATAGCTGATAGCCGAGACCACATACTCGTAAATATGTACCTGTACTTTGTACTTTGTACTTTGTACTTTGTACTCGTATGCTCAGAGCTTAGAGCTCAGAGCTCAGAGCTCAGAGCTCAGAGCTCAGAGCTCAGAGCTCAGAGCTCTGAGCAGGCCTGCTCGAGCAGAGAGCAGAGAGTACCGTCGAAATTCTGGCGATGGCAGTGCTGTAGTGCTGTAGGCTGTAGCTGTAGTGCTGCTGTACATGTACAAATGTACAGTTCTTCTTCTTCTCCTCTCTCTATCTGTCTATCCGTATCCGTATAGATTTCTACTCTCTCAGCTAGCTACATAAAACATAAAACATAAAACACTAATATATACATATTCATGTATTAATATTAATATTAATACATAAACACTCACAGTTTGCCTTGTGCATTGTGCACATTCCAAAATACCCGGTACATGTATTAATACATGTATTTTGGAATGTACCTAAATTTATTCATACAACCAACACCCACACCAATAAAATAACATAGAGATATTAATTAATACAGAGACTCTTATTTTATAAAATACGAAGGAAGGAATCAACCATCAACCATCAACCATCAACCATCAACCATCAACAGACAGACAGACGCGATTGATTCTCGAGAGCATATCGTGTCATATAATATCATATATTATCATATTTTAGGGTTGGAATAGAGGCATATTTCCTATTCCTCTATTCCTATTACAAAGCAGCAGCAGCAGCAGCAGCATTAGAATATTATTTTGTAAGTTTGGAATGTGGAATGGATGGATGGATGATGTCATTTAGAAGTTATGAAAGAAGGGATTCTATTTCTATACATTATATGTTGAATTTACCGGAACTGTGTTTACATGCGAATAATAGTACGAGTACCTGTATTAATTCCTATAATATTGTTAGAGAGGAAAGGGATGCTCGTATATTTATATTATCCATCCTCATGCATGGTGGCTGCTTATGATAATTATTATTATTCGTATATTGTGTCATTCCTATTATTTCAGTACACTAATAATGCTTATTGTTGTTGTCATCTCGAACAGTGAATTCAAATATACATTATTGGTATATCATTATTTAGAAAAATATAGATGGAGGGATTGAAAACGAACGTAGAACATGAACTCCTGGTTCAGGGAATGAAACATCAGAATGTAGCTGGAATGGGATCGTCGATGATATCACCATCACCCGATAAATTTGAACGATTTGAGAAATGGTTGAGAGAAAATGGGGCTCAATTTGATATGGTGAGTTGTGTGTGCAGTTTGAAATGTTGGGATCTCTTCTTGCATTGTATTGTATTTTTATCTCAGGTAGTTTGAAAATATGGTATTTTACTTTTTGGAGAAATTTCGTTTACAATATTTAACATCAATTCGTATTATTTGAACAGGTGGAATTGCGTGAGTATGGATCTGAAGATGCAAACAATGGAGCATTTGAAACAGAACATGCGATACTTAGAAGGAACGCAGAAACCATCATGGAGGAAGAGGAAGATAAGAAGGAGGAAACGTGCGTGTCGTCGTACACGATGACGTCTCAATGTGCGAATGATGAAGATTGCGAAATGCGTGGCGTTCATGCGAAGCAAACGATCTTGCCAAACACAACATGTATTTCTATCCCACTTTCATGTTTGATTACTGTTGAAATGGGACAGGCGACGCAAATAGGGCAAGCAATTTTGTCGAGCGAATTGGATCTTGATGCACCAAAACATGTATTTTTGATGATTTATTTGCTCTTGGATCGTCGTAATCCGAAATCATTTTTTCAACCATATTACGACATTTTGCCGAAGACGTTAAATAATATGCCAATATTTTGGGATGAAGAGCATTTAAACTATCTCGAAGGATCGTACTTGCTTCAGCAGATATATGATAGGAATAAGGCTATCCAAGAGGATTATGAACTTATATGTGAAATTGCTCCACAGCTAAAAGAAATTGCGACATTGGATGAGTTCAAATGGGCGCGCATGTGCGTGTGCTCAAGGAATTTTGGATTGATTATAAATGGTGTTCGCACCTCAGCGCTTGTACCACACGCCGACATGCTGAACCACTTTCGCCCTCGTCAAACGAAATGGACGTTTGATAACGAAAAACAGGCTTTTACCATCACATCGTGAGTTTTTCCAAATCTTCTTTGTACCCATCTTAATCGTATGTCTTCTTTTTTTCATTTTCACTTCTAAAAACCATAGGTTGCAGTCAATACCATCAGGTGCACAAGTTTTTGATTCGTATGGACAAAAATGCAATCATAGATTTTTACTTAATTACGGATTCGCGATCGAGGATAATACAGAATTAGATGGATACTGTCCAAATGAAGTTTCATTAAAAATTTCTCCGGCGCTTGTCAACGAAGTCGCCCGTGATCGAAACAAGCAACCCCTATCACTGTCTTTTCAATTGATGAAAGCAGAATTTTGGTGCCGCGACTCTGCGGCCGCAGCTGTTCTCTCTGTTGGGTCGCTTAACATATCATCCGGTAAGAGCCTTGGTTTAGATGACCTAATTTCTTCGCCGAGTTATACAAAACGTATTCGAGTCAACGTATCGAACAATGAAAATACAAAAGCAATGATGAGCATGCTTCGCGTCATCGTAGCCGACGAAGATGAGCTTGCCGTCATTTCTTGTGGTGGTTTGTATATGCATCGCACGTGTAAGGACGTTCGATTTGCAATTTGCATACGTAACGAGCGAGCAGCGCTTCTGTTGTTGCTTCATGTTGTGTTGAAAACCTTGGCAGCTTATCCTACTTCTTTGGCAGAAGATAAGTTGGCACTACAATCAATGGAGGCCTTGCCGTTATTTAGCAATATTCGGCATGCGACTATTCAAGTTCGAGGCGAAAAAGAAGTACTTTTCCACTACAAAAATTTAGCAGGTTGGTATTTGAAATTTTGTTTAACATGATACATATTTGATATTGAACTCATTTCATCTATGTACTTATAAAATCCCTTGTATAGAAATTGGCTTAAGCGTCATCGATCTCCCAGAAGCCGAGTTTGAAGCATCAATCAGGGTAAGTTGTTAATTTGAGTGACCTTGAACGATGTTATCGATATCATTGTATCTAATATGTGTTTCTTCAGGCACTCCAAGAATCCGCACACTATAGCATTTTGCACTATTGCGCTGATGTATTGGGAACAATAAGAAGGGATAGTATCAGAAAGGTAGCGATGTAGAAAATTTATCATCTACCGACAGATTTTCCCGTTCAACATTCTGTAAAATAAAGTTATTTTTCCGTAACATCTGACATAATTAGAACAACCCAGATAACGAATAACGTTTCCATTCTTCGATTCATAAAATTCACCGTCTAGATATTTTAATTGACAAAAGCAACCGAACAAAGCATTTGACAAAACAAGAATTATTACACATCATAATCAGTTATGAACCGAACAAATGCGTGCTTACCTTTCAATTCAATGTTGTCAGCATTCTAAATCAACCATGCAGCTTGTCAAATATTACAATACTATACTTCACTCAAGGGGTTAATGGAGATAGATAATATTGGCGAGCATAAAGTGTGTCCAAATTGATCATGCCCGAAAACCTGTTACATTATCGATGATGATGAATCTCCCATCACCGCCACCCTCTACAAGCACTACGGAAGATAATGATACTGAAAATCCTTCCAAACCTACTAACTTTGCATTACCGAAGTCTCCACCTAAGTGTTTCCTCCAACATGCTAGCATCAACAAGAAGTCGAAATATTCGAGATACTTTTGGGAAGTCAATCCGGGATCTCGCTGGGACGCAACTCTAGAAATTTCCATAGGTTGAGCAAGAGGAGGTGGACGTTATGACGGAACGAAGCAAAAACTATGCCCGCTCCTCTTTCGATTAAAAAGCATTTACACAAGACGTGAGATAACCTTGGGGCCCCTTGCTGGAAGACGTTTAGTCTGCAATGAGAGAGAAAGATGAAGATGCAGTACACGCAAGGATGGTAAAATAGCAAGATTTTATCAAAGAAGGAAAATGTGTTGTCTAAATTTACAGATGCAGTAATTGGGCGATTGTAAACATCCATAGCATCGGATCTCGCTAGTGCTTTGGGAATGAACAAGGGCCATTTTCTTTCTTAAGAAAGAAAAATAATGCAATCTGCATTCAGTAGAGAGGCGTTTAGTTATCACATGACCAGAATTATTACACATCATAATCAGTTATGAACCGAACAAATGCGTGTGCTTACCTTTCAATTCAATGTTGTCAGCATTCTAAATCAACCATGCAGCTTGTCAAATATTACAATACTATACTTCACTCAAGGGGTTAATGGAGAAAGATAATATTGGCGAGCATAAAGTGTGTCCAAATCGATCATGCCTGCTATTACATTATCGATGATGATGAATCTCCCATCACCGCCACCCTCTACAAGTACTACGGCAAATAATGATACTGAAAATTCTTCCAAACCTACTAACTTTGAATTACCGAAGTCTCCACCTAAGCGTTTCCTCCAACATGCTAGCATCAACAAGAAGTCGAAATATTCGAGATACTTTTGGGAAGTCAATCCGGGATCTCACTGTGACGCAACTCTAGAAATTTCCATAGGTTGAGCAAGAGGAGGTGGACGTTGTGACGAAACGAAGCAAAAACTATGACCGCTCCTCTTTCGATTAAAAAACATTTACACAAGACGTGAGATAACCTTGGGGCCCCTTGCTGGAAGACGTTTAGTCTGCAATGAGAGAGAAAGATGAAGATGCAGTTCACGCAAGGATGGTAAAATAGCAAGATTTTATCAAAGAAGGAAAATGTGTTGTCTAAATTTACAGATGCAGTAATTGGGCGATTGTAAACATCCATAGCATCGGATCTCGCTAGTGCTTTGGGAATGAACAAGGGCCATTTTCTCTCTTAAGAAAGAAAAATAATGCAGTCTGCATTCAGTAGAGAGGCATTTAGTATCACATGAAGGACGCATGGGGCGATCAAGTAGATTCAATCGCCATTATCGGTGATAAGATTAGAAGCATCAATGAAAACTTGTATAAACCTATGATACAATTGTGGCCTTACATTGGAGTAAATATAATGGCATTATTTTCACACGTATTTATGCGCAGAGTTGAGCGACGGTAAAACAGAATGGCTTGATCTAAAGACAGCTAAAGAAGCATCTCCGATTAAAGCTGCTAAGTATGCGGTGGCCAATAAAAATTCCGATGAACCTGCTTTTCGTCGGTGGGTCCCGTACACCTTAAGAAAGCACGAGAGTATCATCAATGCGGTTAAACGAAGGTCAACAAAAAGAAGAAAGATGGAGAAGTTTGGCTTAGAAGTACCCAGACCAATTGACGTGCGAAGGGCGTTACGAATTGATGAAGAATCAGGATCAACTCACTGGTCTAGTGCGATAGCGAAAGAAGTAAAGACAGTGATTCCTGTTTTGAAGATACTGGATGTAAAGGATAAGATTCCACCAGGATTTAAACATATCGATCTAATGATAGTGCTCGATGTTAAAATGGACCTAACGAGAAAGGCACGAATATGTGCAAGGGGCGATCAGATCGATACGCCACCCAGTGTAACCTATGCAAGCGTTGTCACAAGGGAAAGCATAAGAATTTTTTAAACTGTATGCTTTTATTTTATTAACTTCTACTCTTGTACCAGGTATAAATTCCTTGTAGTTACAACTCATCCTCTTCATCAGTTACAGGTTCGGAAGAGGAGTAGTAGCAGTTGTTAGTAGCAGTTGTTATATGATCGAAACATATAATACGCGTCATCGTTTTCCCTGTTATTGAACCATGAGTTCCCATATTCTGAATGGTATCCTCTGGTATTTCCAGCGCATGCTGCCTGAGTTGCA